>ENA-OUOU01000032-OUOU01000032.1-human-gut-metagenome-genome-assembly--contig:-NODE-32-length-115004-cov-15.998817_pt1 | contig 115004 bp, 63 predicted proteins | sample MGYA00237936_ERZ548765 | MGnify/ENA primary metagenome ERZ548765 (study PRJEB26490, sample SAMN05356889) | human gut metagenome | biome: terrestrial biome; feature: human-associated habitat...
TCAACATCTCAACGAAGAACAAAACCGAAAGTGCGCAGGAATTCGGACGTTATCCGTATTTGAGTGCTAAAAACTGGTCTTCAATGGATGAGAAGAAGATCAAGTAAAAAAGCACTTGGAAATCCACTTAGTTTCATTGCGGAAGAACAATACCGAATTCACGAACTTTGGCGATAAAAGATTCGTTATATGAGGAATTCAGAATTTTTTCAACTTCATGATTGGAATAGTCGATAGCATGTACTCGTTTATCAGATTCATATTTTTCTTTTCCTTCTTCATGTTTAACTGTTGTAGTGAGAATCATCTGGTTTGGAAGTTCAGCGAATAAATCGAGCATACGGTTTTCTCTCATTGTCGATAGATCTTCTTCTCGAAATGAGTCAATGAGCAACGGCATTCCATGATCTAGTACTTTTGAAAGTGCATATTCTCTGGAGGCGAAATAAATAGTCTCATCGCTTCCAGAAAATACATTTGTACTAGTGCTAAATAGAGCGGTGTAAGGAATTGACTGATTGTTTCCGGATATCATTTGGCGTACATGATTCATTTCGGAAATGAGATCTTCGTAGAACTCGCGTCGGCGTTCTTTTAGCTTATTTGTGAGACCCTTTTTAATTTTAAGCATGTTATCAATTTCATTAATTTCTTGTTGCGCATCTTGAATTTCTCTATCTATTTCTTTGACGTCGAGGAACATATCCTTGCAGGCGACGAGATCGGTCAAACTGAAGTCGTCATTTTTGGATAGAAGCTCTCCTAAGTGTCGTTGAGCTTTTCGTAGTTCACGCTCATTATTTTCAAGGTCGAAATTGATTGATTCAATTCTTTCTTTGAGGGAATCAATAATTTGCGTTCTCATATTTGGGGTTGTCACGTCGAATAACGGTTCTGATGAAGGCATGCGATAGCCTATGTGTGTTGAGCCGCAGTCAAAACAAACTAATTCGCCTTTAGGGGTATCAAGGCGAAGCGAGAGGAGTTCATCAAGAGTTTCACGACTATTTTCTAAACTGTCTAGTAGTCGCGATCTGCGTTTTTTTAGATTGGCAACATCGATTCGAGCCTTTTCAAGTCCTTCAATCAGTTCTTTTGTATCACGGTTATCAACTGCGGCGCTGACCATAGACATGGCTGTTCCTCGTTCGTTGAGAACAGTTGCTTCTTTCCGTCGAATTTTTATTATGCCTTTTAACTCATCCCGTCGGCGTTTCAAATCCTGTTCATGTATCGAGTCCAGTTCTTGCCTATCAAGTCCTTTAATCGCATACAACATCTCAAGAAAATCTTTTTTATTAAATCGGCCTGCTTGTATTTTGGCTGATGATTTAGAATCTTGTGACACAAAAGCAATCTGCGTATATAATTCAAGGCCTACAGGAATGAGGTGTCCTTCCTTTACGATATTGGGAAGAGGACAGATTGTCTTATTCCAATATTTTGAAAATTCGGCAACGCTTTCAAATAAATCAAATCTACCATTTGTTTTAACGGCAAAACTGTTCTTATATCTTAAAATTGATATATTTTTATTGTTAATATTAAGATCTGCAATATAAATATAGTCACGGTAAGGAAAGCTGCTGGGAAATGTAGGTAGAGCACCAAGCGTATACATAATTCCCTGCATTAAAACGGTCTTGCCTCTATTGTTATCCATGCTATATATGACGTTAATGCCATCGGAGAAATTTCGTTCAACGAAAGATTCGGTGGCATCGCCAATATAAACTGCTTTTATCTTAATCATTCTCTAGTCTTTCTTTTACAAGTGCGATAAAATACTGGTGAGACAAAGTGTCGAGCTCTTGACAGGCCTCTAATGTTTTTTCGTCTATCTTTTGATAGATGTCTTCGACTTCCAGATTTGGATTGTTTTTGATTATTTTTACAATCATTCCAAATAAATTCCAAAAAGCTTGTGCCTCACGTTTGGTGAACATTTGCTTTGCGAGAGCATTTTGGCATTTACGGATTATTCCTTTTGCGCAATCCGGTTCAAAGCTATTGAATATGCGGATGAACGGTGTTGGTACCCCTGCCGTAATGGGATTTTTGTTAATCAATCTAGAAAGAATCATCAGTTCAATATCTGAACACTGCATTACTCTTCCATAAGTATAAGCGGCAGAAGGGGATTTTATTTCTATACCCTCGACTTTGTGAAAAGATTTGAGGCCTAGTTGTTTTTTGCGTATTTCGTTAAAAATTGCGCTCAGATCATGTTCTGTAACGGTAAAAGGTTTAATTGTGTGGATTAGGGGGCGAATATAATCACTCCCATTCTTTTTGCTGACTACTATATCGACTTTATTGAGGAAAGAGTCAATATTGGTATCGGTGACTGCATCGTTTGGAACATAAGTTTTTTCCTTGCAGGAATTAATCAGGCTTTTGCGTAATTTTTGTTGGGCGGATTCGTCCATATCTGCATATTGGAATTTTGTAAGATCTTTATTATTGATGACCGATCGCCTGATTCTACGTACAAATAGAATTCGTTCGACAAAATAATCTTTAAATTCGCTTACATAGTTTTTGAAAAGAGTGACCATTTCTCTGCCGAGATCAGCAGGTCCAGCGTCATTTCCTTTTGACTGAATGTCATAGAGATGTAAGGCGTTTCTATCTACGCCTGTTACATCATTAAAAAAATCGATGGCGAAGCCGTGGATTTTGCCTTCGTCATCATCGCAAAAAAGATACAGCATAGCCTTTGTTTCCATTTCGCTTGCGGAAGCGCTTGTACGCTCGGATGCTGTAATTTTGTACGTCATGTTTTTTTAAACCCTCCATGCGTTTTTCGGAGCCTCTTTGCTCTGAAAAGCATAAAAACTCTTTATCTACAGCGTATCTTTTCAGTAATGGCATCGACATTTTTTGCCAAGAATCATTCCAGCATACAGCCATCCTTTTTAACGTACTGCACCTATGTTCGTATAATATACCCCTTTTTATTCCATTGAACAGTGAACCAGATATCAACTGAGATCTTGTGTACTTTCGGATTCCGGCTCTGATGTTAAGAGGGCAAAAGGGTATGGCGAGTGTCATGTACGGTTTTCATTCGCTAAAACAAAAACTGCAATTTGAAATTGAGAGACAGAGCCATATCTGAGAGCATCATAGTTTTAACGATTCTTGGGACACGAGGCCAATCTAATCGTCTATCTGCCTTTCGATCAGCCTAGGTCTCCTTGGCATGCGTAGTGATGTGGCTGTGCATCTATATAGTTTCAGGTGTAATTATTGACAATAAAGATTAGAAAGAGGTCTGAAGATTGAGATTTGCTGAGTTTCATGTAGTATGTCATTACAATAGAGAAAAACGGAAAACCAAGGAGCGGAATGAATGCTGCTCAACTTCACTGTTGAAAATTGTCTGAGTTTTAAGAACGAGCAGGAATTTACCTTACTCCGCAAGGGTAAGCACAGCACTCAAAATGGGCAAGATGCGCAGACCAAGATTTCGCCTATTGCCGTCATTTATGGTGATAATGCTGCCGGCAAGTCGAACCTACTCAAATGCATGAATTTTTTCTCTAACTTTGTGCGCAACAGTTTTGCGCCTCGCGAAGGCATCAATACACAGCCTTTTTTGTTGGACAACGAAAGCGCAAAACAGCCATCGACGTTCTATATCGAATTCATTGCCAAAGATGAAAACCGCTACCAATACTGGTTCAGTATCGATGCTCAAAAGGTGCGGGAGGAAGTGCTATGGATGTTCCGTTCCGAAACTAATCGGCGCACTGTGATATTCGAACGTGAAGACGGAAAGAAGACCAAGATTGGCGCCCAATTCCACAACATAGGAAAGATTGCCCACCTTGTTCGGGAGAACGCGCTTCTCCTTTCGGCCGCGGCGGCACTGAACATTACAAGTGTGATGCCTGCGTATGACATTATCGCAAATGGCATCCAGTGCTATCCCGCCGTAGATTTTGATAATTCCTTCGGAGTTTTTGTGCATCGAATCCGCAAGAATCCAAGTCGGGCATTGTTGCTGTCGAAACTGATCAGAGTGGCCGACCTCGGTATAACCGATGTCGATTTCGAAGAAAAAGACGTTCCGGAAGAATTGCTGGAAGAACTGCGAAAACTGGCGGAAAGCGGAATCTCAGGAAGTTCGGTTCCAACAGGCGATGAGCCACTGGGCGATTCCTCTAGCTCATCACCTTCCTCCGAGTTTTTTATGCCCCGCGTACTGTTCAGTCATCAGGGGAGGGGCGTGATCCGTCAGCTTTCGGAACAGTGGGAATCGCAAGGTACCAAAAACGTGATGTTGCTGTTCGACTGGGTGCTTGATTCGCTGGAGCGATCTTCGATCACATTACTTGATGAGCCGGATGTCAGCATCAGTACGAGTCTGTTCTCTGAAATCATCAAATTGTATAAGGATCCGGCAACGAATCCTAACAACTCGCAGCTGATCTTTACTACGCATAACGAGACGTTGATCAGTGCGTCGGGTACCGACGACCGGGTATTGGACCGAGATCAGATATGGATCGTGAAGAAAGACCCCAATACAGGTGAATCTACGTTGAATTGGCTGATGGATTGGGACCCGAACTCCAAGGAGAATTTTGGGAAGAACTACCGTCATGGCGTATATGGAGGTCTTGCACAGCCGAATCTGTATGCGACAGTGAAAGAGCATTTCGACAATGTCAAAAACGCCAGAAAAGAATCCCAACGCTGATATGTGGGCATAGTGCACATAGATAGTTGCGCGTTGGCAACGGGATGAATGAATAACGTCTGAAGGGAGGAATAGTGGTACACAAGCCAAATGCCGGGCACCGGGGGAAATTAAAGCCGAGAAACAAACGGTTCCTCATCTACAGTGGAGGCATTGTCACAGAAGTGGAATACTTCCAATATGTCAGACGGCATTTGTTTGGAGACTATGTAAAGAACCTTCGAATTAAAAGCGGCGAAGTGGATGATCCGGTTCGTGTGGAAGCAGACGGAGTCGATCCCAAAACTCTTGTAGATGATGCGGCGAAGCTGTTGTACGAAGATAAGAAAGATGCGAAGAAAGAGTCATATGATCCGTTCGCAGTAGTGTGGGCGGTGACGGATGTGGACGATTTCGGCAAAAACGGTGATAAACTGCGTGCTGCTGTAGACAAAGGACGTCAAAGCGGTGTCGAAGTAATCATCTCCAATCCGTGCTTTGACGTGTGGCTGATTGATCACAAGCAGTCATGTCCTCTGTCATACACTCAGACTTCGGAATGCGAGAAGCTTGCGAAAAGACTTGGACTGATTGATATGAGCCGGAATCGGAATAATCCTAAGCACATTCGCCAGGAAGCGATAGTCGAGCAGTATGCCACGGCGGCTAAAAATGCACAAAAGCATATGAGTGAGCAACATCGTCGAATACGAGACAGCAGACCCTCTAGCGGGGATTATGCGCCATGGACGGATATTCCGAAAATTGTGGATACGCTGATTGAAGAGTATAAAACATTGATTAATAAGGGTGAAGAAGAAACATTATAGATTCGAGGTAGCGCGTTCTGCTCGCCTTGCGTTTATATTGTTGCAAGGTCCGCCGACCGCGTTCGTGGAGGAGATCGCCTTCGAGAACGGTTGGATCACGCGCGAGCAGCTCATGGAGTCAGCCGAGCGTTACTGCAAAAGCCCCTACGGCCAGCATCTCAAGGGTATTGCCGACGGCGAGATCATGCTCGTCCCCAACCAAAAAGAATTTATTTTCGAGAGATATCCATCTCAAGGATGCTTCCTGATTTTTTATAGATATCTCGATGCGGCGCGTATTTTGAGGGATATGTGTATATGCTGTATTTGGCAAAAGGTTAAGGAAACGGTCAAGGATGTGTGGGGTTTCTTGAAAACTTTCTTGAGTACTGAGCATCCAGGGCTTAATAACGTTGCCGACTTTCTTACAGTTATTATTTCCGCTGCTTCTATCATCATTGCTTTTGCATCGTATAACTACACGAAAGATCATGATCAGCCGATTTATGATGTCGTGCTCACTTCCGGAGCATATCAAGGGGCCGGTTCCGACTACCTGAGTGGAACGGATTTCACTACTTGTATCGGTACGGTCCCTCCGGGAAAATTCACGGCATATGTTCCCTATCCTGGCGAAGGGATGCATGCCCGTGTCGAATCGGCCATTGCTTTTCGAGACAACAAAGGCAACGACTGGATTCGTGATGCCAAGGGCATCCTTTCCGAAATCAAAACGAACCCGTATGAATATCTCAAGCTCGATTTGCCGCCGGAGAACTGGCAATCACTTGAGTCGGAAGGCACATGACGTTTCCACCTAGGTTTTGCGATATGAATGGCTTCGCAGGGGTGGCGTGTCTTTGAGGAATGTCCTGTAGAGGGTGAGATAAGTCATTTCCATCAATGAAAAATCAGGTCATTTATCCATATGCGTATATGGAGGAGGGGAAGATGGGCTGGGTGCCATTTGGTATGGAAGAGGGAATGTCGTCGGCGCTGGTGGGCGGTGTCCCGGACTATATGAAGAACAGTCTTATTGATTGGATGACGCAGGCGGAGTTGCTTTTATGCAACGATGCCTTTTCGGAATATGATGCTATGTATATTGATCTGGACGAACGACATAACTTAATTAATGAGTTTGATCGTCGGACCAAGCAGGAATCCCGTCTCTACGATGCTGACACGGCGAGGTATTTCAGGATTAGTCAACACTCAGACTCAATCGGCCTTCAATATGTAGATTTCCTGCTTATGAAATTGGATGAAGCCATAAAAGATGAGCAATATGTCTTCCCTCCTAGTGAGGAATTCCATTCTCATATTCAAAATCTCGATATCATTCTTGAGGAGTCTGGTTCCAAATGGAAGGTGGGGGAGCGGAATTCGATTTGCGGGCTGGAAGAGCGCGTGGATCCAGCCATGCAGCAGATGGCGGATGATGTCATGGATTCATCGAGCGGATATGGGAAATTGCTTTCTGAAGCATGGCATTATACTTTCGGGCGTGAGCCGAACTATTCTGCCGCGTATTCGACCGCCATCAAAGCCGTCGAATCAATAGCTTTGCCCATAGTGGAGCCAAAAAACAAGAAATCGACCCTGAGTAAGGCGTCGCAGGTCATGCGGGATCAACATTGGGAATTCCAGATCGAGGCGCGGGAAGAAAACAATGTTCCTGGCGGTGTCATCCAATTACTTATGAGTGGTCTGATGAACAGTCAGCCCGACCGTCACGGCGGTCCGGATTCTGGAGTGGTCTCTAAGGAGAAGGCTCAGGCGGCCGTTTATTCCGCAGTGTTTCTAATCCAATGCTTCAAAGCAGGTCTTGTGCGGAGACCAGCAATCTGACTTAACATCGGTTCGTGGGGTTTGTACTCTCGCTGAATGAATGGTCTTATGTATCATGCACGGGAAGACAACAGCAACAAAGTTCCTTGCTCATGCCATGGGCGAGCTGTTACTTGCTGTTATCTGAAGCTTGTTGCAGTACTTCGATTACTTTTGGCATATCGGTCCAAGGGGCGTATTCCTGCTCGTGATTAGGCGCGAGTCTGTTACGCCCCTGGCGGTTTTCCGTTGTATTGTGCCGGGCTGCATTGCGTATGGCGGCATCGAGATGTTCTTTGTCAATGAGCTCGGTGTTGATGTATTTGTTACGGTTTCCGCCGACAACTTTAGCTTCTGCTGCAGCTGACTCGACATCAGGTGTCAGTGTATAGCTTGACGGGCAAGCCGTCACATAGTCGAGCAGCCAGACCTCGAAGCAAGGATTGGAAATGATGAGTTCGATTCCATTGTCATTGCAGATTCTCGCTGCTTCGCCGTGGTCGTGAAAATCGTCAACATCGACCACCACCCAGATTCGTTCATAACAATCTGTAGAAGTATCTCGCTTGTCTTCCCTCTTCAACTTAACAGCGAGCTTCGCGAGCTGCTTAGGGCTGTTGTTCTTCTGTTGATAGTCAATGATGACATCGTATAGGGACTCAAGCTGCTTGAAATACTGTTTCTCAGTGACTGCTCCGCCGGCCACGACAAGAAAGCGTCTCTTGCGCGGTCGGCGCGACCGTGCGGCTTTACGTCCATGTGCAGGAACGTTTCGCTTTTTCGACATCAGGCATCAACCACATTCACGATCTGGGCGAAAGCGGTATGAAAATCAGGCCGTGGTATGGCGCCGTACACGCCGTTGAGATAGTTCTTGCCGATGTTTTCCATATTCCGAATACCCAGATTGGTCACCGGGAACAATTCCGAAACGCCTTCCTTGTTCTTTTCCACAAGCCAGATCTGATCTGGTGCCAGTAAACGCTTTGCCGAACCGGACTGATTGATCAGCGACACGTCATGAGTCGTGAAAATAAGCTGGGAACCGTGAGGATTCGTTTCCGCGTCGGCATACAGCGCCACCAGCTCCTTCACCAGAGCCGGATGCAGACTGGTATCGATCTCGTCGATAAGCGTCACCGACTGCTTCGACAGCTGGCGAAGAGCAAGCGAGAAGAATGACAGCGCAGCAACGGTGCCCCTGGACTCATCATCAGGACCGAATCCTGCGGAAGATGATTCGCCGGTATGAGTGAACATCAGCTGGGAAGCGTTCTTGACATTGAATGTCTCATCCACTTTGTTCTCATCCATGCCGAGTTGCTTATGCATCTCTTCCTTGAACTGAGCCCAGAGATCCGGTGGGACGTCCACAGGAACGCTTTTCACGTCACTGATGCCGAAGTCTGCATACCTAATCAATGTGGCCAGATGTTTCGAAAGCGGTGTCTCTTTCTTGAACTCATCCAACAGCGTAGGCTGCTCCTGTTCGAAAGCGCTTGCTTCGTAATAGGCTATGCCACTTTGGAAGAATGAAAATGCCGGCCGAATGGACTCAATACCGGCAGCTGCGGCTGCGGAAAGCAGAAGTGCATTCGGCCTGAGTTCTATGGTCTTGCGTACTTGTGAGCGAGGTCCTTTGAAGGAAGGACCGAATTTCACCCCATCCGTTGAGGAACGGGAAAACAGCAGAGAGGAGTGCGTGGAAAAACGTCCTTGCAGTTTTTTGAAGAAGATGAGATCTTCCTCAAGAATCCGTTCATTGTCATAGCGGAACCAATACTGGTATTTCAGTCCATCGTTCGCGATGAATGCAAGGAAGAACATGGACGAATGCGAGAAAGGATCCTTTCGTAACAGAAAAGGTTCCCTGGGAATAGGACTGCTTGCATCCCCTTGGCTGTAGCTATTTACCACCATGTTGCGCATAGCGCGCAATGCCTTCAGAAAATTGGACTTTCCCGATGCATTGGCGCCGTATATGGCTGCGATTGGAGAATGGAGAGACTCATCAGATTCCATGAACCGTTTTTCGCGAGTCATGGAGAAAGACTGCTCGTCTCGGAAACTCCTGAAGTTCGAAAAACTAAAATCAATCAGCATCGGGTTGCCTCGTAAGTATATTTTGCTCCTTTGATACTGAGATTATATCCAGAAATATACGCGTTTTGCAATTTTCTGCTAAAAGCGGTGGTTTCATTGTGCTTATTGTTGCCGTATTGGAGATATCTAGTTACCGTTATACCCATGCTTGCGCGTATCCAGAGCCTCCTTCCAATAGGATTCCCTGGCGAGAACAACGTCTTTAGGCACGGTGAAGTCGTAATGTTCCAGAAGTGTGTAGCGAAAATGCGCCTGCACGTACTCCAACCCGTGCTGTTTCACAATGGCAATCAGCCCAGTATCGTTTCCGTGACCATCGCGGATGTAGTCCTGCCAACGCTGGTATATGCCGTTCCTTCCGGTGGCGCTTCCCACATACAGTTTCCCGTTATCGGTATTGGTAATTACATACACGCCTTGCTGACGGGACAGCGTATTCTTCCAGCTTGCCTTGTCGTTCTCCTCAATCTACTTAAGCTGGGCGTAGGAAAGGCTGACAACAGATTTTGGCGGCCTTGTTCACTTGACACGGTCGCCGGTGGCACTTTTTCTTGCGGTCAGAAACAGCCCGCCCAAAATCAGCCACTGAATATGCCAAATATTGCCAAAAAGTCTCGCACGCGCACGATATCGACAGGGAATGTTCCTTATTTCATAGCTTATCTGTTTGAGTTCCCAAAAAAAGTGTTCAATGTATGAAGGGATGAGGAATAGTTCGAGGGGGAAGATTATCCTTGGAAAGGATATTGTCAACGTGAGATGGGGAAGTTCAGTGACTTCTGTAGAGAACGCTAATGTGCAGCAGCCTACCGCACCGCAAGGGGTAGTTGAGGAAGCGGATGACGGCATCACTCTGATGGATCTGTTCAAAATCATTCGTAAGCATCTGGTCACCGCGATTATCGCATTCGTGGTGGTAGTGGCAGGCGTGAGCGCCTATACCTTCCTCGCTCCGGCGAAGTATACGGCTACGGCTCAGACCATGGCCACCTATAACGCTTCCGATGGTGGCGAAAGCATCGCCCAGCAGTCCACTGGTGGCAGCTACATTTCCAACCAAATCACCTCATATCCGACGCTTGCCACCACTTCGAAGGTGCTCAAGCCGGTTATTGATGATCTTGGCTTGGATGAAACCGTGACGGATCTTGCCGGCCAGGTCACCGTCACCAATCCGACCAACACCGCATTCGTGAACATTGCCGTGGTGGATGGAGATCCGAAGCAGGCCGCGGACATCGCCAATTCCGTTGCCGAATCGCTGAAGAACGTCATTGAAAGCGACCTGTACTCCGGAGATAAGTCCCCGGTGAAGCTTTCCATCGTGCAGAAGGCACAGGTTCCGACGTCTAAGTCTTCGCCGAAGACTGCCCTGTATTTGGCTGTCGGTGTGGTGCTCGGCATCATCATCGGCGTGTTCGCCGCACTCATCAAGGACCTCCTCAACACTAAGGTTGAAGAGACTTCCGATGTGCGTAGCATCGTTCGAGCATCTTCTCTTGGCTCCGTTCCGATGGACGCTTCGCTTGATAATAAGCGTCCGGTGCTGGTAAGCCAGCCTAACGGCGCTATTGCCGAGGAATTCCGCCGTATCCATACGAATATCGACTTCCTGCAGACCGACCGCACCGAAGGCGTGGGCCAGCTGCTTGTCATCACGTCTGCGCAGCCGTCCGAAGGCAAGACCACCATGGCTATCAACACTGCGGTGGCCCTTGCTGAAGATGGTGCGAAAGTACTGCTTATCGACGCTGATCTTCGCCACCCGTCCGTTGCTCACCACTTGGGTATTGAAGGTGCCGCCGGTCTGGCGCACGTGCTGTCCGGACAGATGGGCCCGAAGGACGTGGTGCAGAGCTACTGGAAGCCGAACCTGCACATTCTGCCTGGCGGCAAGAGGCCGGCGAACGCTGGCGTGCTGCTGGGTTCCGAAACCATGAAGCTCATGGTGGAGCAGGCGCTCACCCAATACGATTACGTGATTATTGATACCGCCCCGTTGACGGTGTCCAACGATGGAGCGGTATTCGGCCGTTGGGCCAAGGGCCTTTTGCTGGTGGTCAGCCGCAACGTGTGCGAGAAGAAGTCCCTGCAGGAGGCGTCCGACACGCTCGCCACCGCGCAGGTGCCGGTGCTTGGCTTCATCTTCAATCGTGCAGATCCGAAGAAGACCAATACGCATTCCAATTATTACTATTACTATGAGGATGGTGCGCCGCGCAGCAGCCATCGCGCGAAGGGGAAGAAGCGGCACTGATGGTTCCCTTCTCCATGGAATGAGGGGTGTATGGCAACTGAGAACGATGATTCCCGGTCTATGAACGGTATTCTGTCCAACATATCTCGGGATGTGGTGGACACCAGCTGGGATATTCCTCCGCTGACCTTCCCCAAATTGCAGCCTACCGATTCGGAAGAAGCCGATGGTGCGGATGGGGCTTCGCTTGCTGAGCCTCGTACCATCGCTTCCTCCGTACCTGCGCAAACGGAACAGCCGGTTTCGGCTGCGCCAACAATCGCGGATATACCCAGTATGCCGCTCGACACCATCGATTTCGATGATGCGGTTGCACCGGCCGATGCCGAGGAAACCTCCACTCTGCCACCCCTCGTCTCTTCGACAGATGAACAGGACGCCGAAGCAACTCAGGCCTTTGATACATCAGGTGGCATAACCGACCTAGAGGAACTTGCCGCGGAAGATCCGGAACATGATCCGCTGAAAACCATTCCGGTCGCACCGAAAGAGCCATCTGCGGACAAGCGAAAGATTATTGCCATTGTCGCTGCGATTGCGGCAGTGGCGGTTGCTATCGCCGGCGTCATCGTGGTACGCAATCGTATCAATTCGAAAGAACAGCGTGCGGCAGTGGTGGTATGCGAGAAGGCGAAATCCAAATACTCCAAAGCCAACGAAAAACTGCAAAACGCCATCGAACAGGCAACTGGTCTGCAGGGCACTGCGGCAAACCAGGTGGCGGATGCCGCCACAATCGACCAGCTCACTCAGGCCGTGACCAAGGCGAAAAACCTCAAGACGGTCGGCGGATGTTCGGTGCTGCTGTCCGAAACCACACTGCGTGCGCGCGCCCGTAGCATGAGCAAGCAGATCAGCAATATCAAAGATCAGACCAAGGCCGTTTCCGCAGCGGCCACAGCTGTGGCCGCCAGCAAGCGAGCTTTGGAAGTGAATAAGACGACTGCCGCGTTGCAGAAGACCATTGCTGACGCAAAGACGTTGCTTGACGGTTCTGCGGGCCAGGTTGCGGACGAGTCGACACGTGACGCGCTTGCCAAGGCGATTGACGCTGCCCAGAAACTCCTTGATGGCAAAAGCACCGATGTTACGGCCATGCAGAACGCTTCGAAGGTGATTTCCTCGACTTCCGACGGCGTAAACAAGTCTGTGGCGGAGCAAACTGCGGCCAATGCCCAGTCGAATACCAATTCGAATACCAATAACGGCACTACGAACCGGCGCTACACATATACGTGGCAATTTGGTCCGGGTTCTGGAAATGGTGTGAACGGTGGTGGTTCGACCGGCGGTAACGGTGGTTCGACCGGTGGCAATAACAATGGTGGCTCAACCGGTGGTAATGGCGATTCGAACGGCAACGGCAACGGTGGTTCGACCGGCGGTAACGGCGGTTCTAACGACGGTAATGGCGGTTCAACCGGTGGTAATGGCGATTCGAACGGCAACGGTGGTTCGACCGGCGGTAACGGTGGTAATGGCGATTCGAACGACAATGGCAATGGTGGTTCGGACGGCGGTAACGACAACTCAGATACAGGTACTGCTGGCGAATAAGCCATACCGGAGAAGGATTTGGATATAGCGAATGGTACCCCCATAGGTCCCTCCTAATTTCTGGGGGGGGGGGCTGTGGTAAATTGTTTGCCGTATGCAGCTGAAGAGGGGAGAGATACATGCAAGGCGTGAGTACCGGTGAATCCGACGCACCAAACGGCGAGCAAGGTATGAGGACTCAAGAAATTCATATCGTCTCGTCCAATGCGCATCGACAGGCATACGCGTCCATGCAGAATCAGCGTCTGCAAAAGCATTTCGAGCCGATGACCTTTTCCAACACCCCGTTTCCTGCGGGAAAGAAAGAACATAAGCGCGGCAAGGCTGAATCGACTCCCCGATGGCGTTTCGCTTTCGTTGCCAGCCTGATCGCCATCGATTTGGCAGTGATGCTGCTTTCGTTGACTGTCAGCCTTGTGATTAACGATGCTGCTTTCGATGCCATCGGCGATGTGATGCCATTTTGGCTTTTCCTCGTTCTGTTTAGCCTGATTTGGTTGCTGTGCTTGGCATTCGCGGGCACATACCACCGCCATGTTATGGCGGACGGCTATGAGCTGTATGCCAAAATCATCAATGCGTCGTTGCTGACCATCATCTCATACTGCAGCCTTGCATTTATTTTCAAACTGGCATTGCCCCGCACTGCGTTGATTATCGCGCCAGTCATCGCCTTCTTCTTGGACATCATCGCACGCTGGCAGATGCGTCAAGCGTTGCACCGTCACCGCAGCAAAGGCTCTTGCAAGTACAGAACGGTGGTCATCGGATCTTCCGATGGCATCAACAAAGCCTTGCAGACCATGCGCAACTGCACGAATTGGGGATACGAACCAGTTGCTGTATGCCCAATTGAAGCGGATCCAACTTCAAAAGACGCTTATGTGGTTACCTCATACACACCGGATACCAATATCGAAGGCTCCAGCAAACTCAAAGTGATTCCTTTCAACTCGGCATTCCCGCGCATTTGCGAAAGCCTCGGCGTACAGGAAGTCTATGTGGCTGACGTGCTTTCACGTGATTCCGAAATGCTGCATGGTCTGTCTCTTGCGGTGGAGTCGCTGGGCATGGAACTTGCCTTGGCGGTCTCCCTGGCGGATGTGAGCGGTCACCGTTTGTATCTGCGAAACACCACGGAGCAGCCGGTTCTGTTGGCTTCCCTGCCGCAGTACACGGGAGCTGCGAACGTAATCAAGCGTTTGCTGGACATCATCGGTTCACTGTGCGCGCTGATTATTTCCTCTCCGATTCTTCTCGGCGTCGCCATCGCCATCAAGCTTGATGATGGCGGTCCGGTGTTCTTCTCTCAGACCCGTATCGGGCTGCACGGCAAGCCGTTCAAAATGTATAAATTCCGTTCCATGGTCACCAATGCTGAGGAGCTGAAGAAGAAACTCGCTGAGGAAACTGGGCAGGAAGACCGGTTCATCTTCAAAATGAAAGATGATCCGCGTATCACCAAGGTAGGTCACTTCATCCGTAAGACTTCTTTGGATGAGTTCCCGCAGTTCTACAACGTGCTCAAGGGCGATATGTCTCTGGTCGGTCCGCGCCCGGCATTGCCGGAAGAAGTGGCCCGCTATGGTTCCCTATATTCCGCCCGACTGCTGGTCAAGCCGGGCATCACCGGTCCGTGGCAGGTGTCCGGCCGGTCCGATCTTTCACAAGAGCAAAGCGAATATTTGGATGTCTCCTACATTGAGAATTGGTCCATCGCTGGCGATCTTGCGATTCTTGCCAAAACCGTGATGGTAATCTTCACTGGCCGTGGATCGTACTGAGCCAATAAGTGGGTTCTCTGCGTTTTTCCCTCTGTTCTTGTGATGGAACAGAGGGAAACTTTGTTTGGAGACCGAAAAAGGGGTGCCATGTGGCACAATAGTGCGCTGGAATAGTCAAATTGAATGCTTAATGATTTGAGGAGCAAAGCATGGGGCAACATGCTCAAACAATACGGGAAAAGCATACGGCACGGAACGTGACGCTTATTGTACTTGCGGTGCTGGTTGTGCTACTCGCCATCGCCGCAGCGTTCGGTATGCAACTGTATAAGCAGGCAAAAAGCGTCAAGGCACACGAATCGCAAGCCATATCCTCACTATCCGCAATCAATGACCCCGCCAAGCTCAAGGATGCCGCCGCGTCGCAGGCGTCCATCGTGCAGGCTCAGCAACAGACAGCGCAGGCCAAGCAGATTGCGCACGGTTCACTATGGAACGTGGCCGCGAAAATGCCGTTCGTCGGCAGTGACATCGCCGCTGTGCAAGGCATGACGGAAGTCGTGGATAATCTTGCACAGCAGACGCTGCCATCGTTGACCACTGCGGTGCAGCAGCTTGCCGGCGCCAATCTTTCCGGTGCGGAAGGGCAACTCAACCTGCAGCCAATCACCGACGCGCAAGGCAACTTCGACAAGCTCAACCAGCAGGTGCAGCAGCAAAACAAGCAGTATAACAGCCTTGCCGAGCCGAAAATCGGCATGGTGAAGAAAGCCTATCAGCAGGGCAAAGACCAGCTTGACAACATCGCCGATCTGGTCGGACAGGTCAGTAACGCCACTCACATGCTGCCTTCCTTCCTTGGCCAGAACGGTGCCCGCACATACTTGCTGGCGGCACAGACCACATCCGAAACACGTTCCGGTGGCGGTTTGGTTGGCTCTCTCGGCACCATGACTGCGGATAATGGCAAAATCGCGGTGGGGGACTTCCATCCGAATGGTGAATTCGTCAATGGCAACAACGGCACCGCTGAGGAACATGCGGTATTCAACAGGCCGCTGGGTTTCTCCTTCGACGTGCGAGACACCTTCGCGGTGCCGGATGTTTCCCGCAACGCGGAAATGCTCAACGCTTCATGGCAGCGTTCGCAATATGCCTGCAACATCGACGGTTTGATTTCCGTGGATCCGGTGTTCATCCAGAAGATGGTGGAGATCAACGGACCTGTCACTTTGTCCAACGGCACTGTGCTTACCGGCGAGAACACCGCCGAATACATGCTCAACACCATCTACAAGGACGTTCCTGTGGCACAGCAGGACGAATACTTCGAGTACATTGCCAAAACGGTGATGGACGGCGCTTTTGGCAACATGACTGTGGACAAGATGATGAAGGTGGCGCAAAGCATCGGTGATTTGGCCGAGAACCGCCACTTCTACGCCTACACGTTCCACGATGACGAAGCGAAGTACTTCCAAGGTGCCGGACTCGCCAAGAATGCGCCTGAGAGCGAGACCAATCCGGAAACGGGCATTTACATCAGCGAGCAGAATCCTTCGAAGATGGGTTGGTATATCGACCGTACCAGCGAAGTGACCAAGACAGGGGACAAGACCTACCACGTGAAGTACACGCTGACCAACCGTATGACTTCCACGGAAATGGCTACCTGCACGAGTTACATTCTCGGTGGTGAGCAGAAGGGCGTTGGTGGCGTGCCCGTGGCACCGAGTGGCACATCCGCGCAGCGTGTGCTGATTTACGCGCCTGCAGGTGGTTCGATTGGATCAATCGCCGTGACCGGTGATGTGCGTGACCGTAGCAATGCCACCATGGACGGCAAGCCGTTGAACTCCAGTATGGCGTACATCGCACCTGGCAAGAGCGTGACGTACGAGTTCGACGTGACCGTGTCTGACAAGGCCACGGCTGATATGAAGCTCGATCAGACGCCGTGTGGCAAAATGACCAATGATGTGAAATACAACTATTGAAATATGGCGCGGTAATTCTCGACATTATTGGTGCATGATTTCCTTGAATTCATCTCAATGAAAACTTGTTCAATGAAGTCTATGAATTATTGCTATATTCTTGGAAATACAGGGGGTATTTCTGCTGGAAAGCGGAGATACCCCCTATTTTATTAGTGAAAAAAGGGTGTATTTATGCGAATTGTTGTATTATATTGCATGTAATTAATATCCTATATTTTCAAGGGGTTGGCATGTCTGTTCTTGACGGATTTGAAGCAGTGGGAGAAAAGACCACCACCAATAAGATGACCATGACGGTCATGGAATCATCCGTTCGCTTTTCCAAAGGCGTGACCGAAGCGCTCGGATGCCCGGCATACGTGAAATTGCTGGTGAATGACAAGCGGAAGAAGATCGCAGTCCAGGCATGCGACGCCAAAGACGAGAACGCCATCAAGTTCTGCAAGACCAAGCGAAGCAAGGCCGATGGCGTCGACTCTGACGCTGCAGGAAAGGCTTCTTCCGTGACCGTGCGTACCACCGATGTGCTGGTAGCGGTGCAGAAGTATTTCACCTTCCCGCCGGTCGCAGACGACCAGATCGCCTATTTCGCCATGAATGGCGAGTCCTACCCGGATGAGAAGGTTGTCATTTTTGCTGTGGCCGATGCCGCAAAAGGTGTGTCCGGCAAGCGTGGTCCCCGCAAAGGTTCGCATCATACAGCCAAAGATGGCGAGTAAGTGAACAATATTCCGCTCAGCTTGAAAAATCGCATATAGTACAGTTCTCTTGATGTGAGTGCTGTACTATATGCAGTATCTTGATAGGCTGTGCGAAACGTTCATAAACGCTAATAATGAGTACGTATGCATCCAGCCCAAAAATCCTGAAAAGGGAGCTTGGAATGAATGTGGCAGGTAGTGGGCGTGTAGGATCTTCGTTCAGTATTCGAGTCGCTCAAAATAACGTGCTTGGTTGGCGATGGACGGTGGAAAAAGAGCATGACGGCTTTTTCGAGCCCGTTGCGTCTGGCCGTTCGCTCACGCGTAAGATGGCCAAAAGGGCCGCGATAAAAGCGATGAATGAATTGCGTGCATAAACAACCGTAACGCCATGAATGGCCTGCATCTTTCCATATGAAATATAAAAAGGCGTATAAGACAGGAGAGGCTCCGCACAATGTGTGCGGAGCCTCTCCTGTCTGAAAAACTAAAACTCAGTAGCAGTGGTGGGCTTGCCAGTAGGTGTAGGCACCCTGGATGGAACCGTAGCGCTGTGCGCAGTAGCCCCAGAACCACTTAAGCTGGGTCTGGTAGTTGGTGGCCCAATCGGCACCGGCGCTCACCATCTTCGAACCGGGCAGCGCCTGCGGCAGACCGTACGCGCCGGAGCTTGGGTTCGTGGCTGCGACATTCCAACCGGACTCATGAGAAATGATGTACACGGTGGCGGTGAAATCGGCTTCGGAATAGCCGCTGGACAGCAGATAATCGTGAGCCCACTGCTGCATTTCGCCAGCCGGCACGGTGGTGCCGATCGACGCTGCGGCCGCGGACGGCGTGGACGAGGAGCCGGTGCCGACGAGGATCACCTTGTCGGTCGGAGCCTTCTTCACGAAAGAGCTGATCATATTGGAAGACATGACCTTGCCGCCGGACTTGGTGACGAGGTTCGTGGTCTCCATAACACCGTTCGCGCCTTCGGTCTCGACCTTCTCCTGGCCCTTCGGCAGGCTGGAGGTCTCCTTCTTGACCGTGTTGAACGCGATATCCGTATCAGACACCTCAACGGAAGCGCCGGCACGTTCGATCTTGATGACGGTGTTCTCGTTCACCTTCGTATCCAAAGACGGGGAAACGGTGTCTTCCGTATCAAGGGTGATGTCGCCCGCGTCAAGCACGGACTTCACGTCGGTGAAATGCATGCCGGGAACCACGCGGGTCTTGCCGTTGATCTTCACGGTGACGTACGAAGTATCTCCGGAAAGCGCCTCACGGGCGTTGCCACGGGAGGCTTCGATGCTGTCGGTGACGGAATACGCGGTGACCTGCTTGGCAGGAGACTTCTCCGCGGTGGCGTACAGATTATGCGACACGATGCCGCCAGTGGCCAACAGCCCCACTGCCGCAACCGTTGCGACAATCTTCACCATCTGAGATTTGCCCGGCAAGGCAAACGTAGTTGGTTGGGCATGTTTCTTATGGCTAGCCATTCTGCTCCTACATCGGGTACAATTCCTCGGCGGATTCCGTGCCTAGGGCACGGCGCACAACCGCTAGGGTTCCGCCGGAATGCGCGCAACTGCATATAGTCTACCGCACCCCAAGGAACTTGAAGATAACGTATGCAACGCGCAGGCGACGGGCCGAATCATCGTTCCGACTGACTACTTGGCGTTTTCACTTTGGCGTCTCCGCTGGAAGCGGTGTCCCCATCGGAAGCGGCCGCATCCATATCCAACGCCTTGGCCTGGCTGATCAGATCATCCAAATCGGAAGCGCGCAACGCGCCGGCCTGCTGGAAGATGATCTGCTGCTTCTTGACGACCATCAGCGTCGGCACTGCCTGAACCTTGGCCGCGGCGGCCAGATCGGGATTCTGATCGATATCCACCTTCGCGAAATAGACGTCCGGATTCGCCTCGCTTGCCTTCTCGAACGTTGGGCCGAATGCACGGCACGGACCGCACCACGTGGCCCAGAAATCCACGAACACCAGATCATTGGATTCGACGACCTGGTTGAAATCCTGCGAAGTGACTGCATGCGTTGCCATATGCGTTCCCCATTCCCCGGCTTACGCTATAAGCCGATTTCAAAAAACAATATCGTGCAATGCTGCGCAATATTGCGAAAGCCCGTTTGCGAAAAGTATATAGCCGCACGCCACGCAAACACACTGCCGCACCCGATTGCGCTATGGGAAGAATCGGAAGCACGTGACATTCACATGCCGTGCGTGATAATGGAACCATGCCAGTGATGAATGATGAAGTGCCCGACGAGGGCGATTTCGACGCCAACCGCCATCGCGGGGAATTCGACGACATTACGCCGGAGGATTTCATCCGCGGAATGGGCAACCCTCCGGGATGGCTCCCATCGGACGAAATCAACCGCATGCGCCGCGAAATACCGATTCCGTACGTCGTGGTCGTGCCGGTGCGCACCGACGATCTCGGCAGGGTGGCGCAAATCGGCTCGCTGCTGCGCGTCACTGACGACGGCGGCATCGAACGCACATTGATCGCCGGACGTGTGCTCTACCACGAATCGTTGCGTGAAGCGGTGGCGCGCAACGTCGCAAAAGATTTGGGCGATATCGCCCTGCCGCAGCTGCCGATCAGCCTGCAGCCGTTCACCGTGGCCGAATTCTTCCCGACACCCGGCCTATCCGACTATTACGATCCACGCCAACATGCGATCGCGCTGTGCTACGTGGTGCCGATCGCCGGCGATTGCAAGCCGCAGGACGAGACGCTCGATGTGGAATGGGTCGACCCGTTCGGAGACATGCTCGACACCTTCGTCGGGCAAATGGCCAACGGCTACGGCACCATCGTGCGGCAGGCGCTCGCATGGACCGGCAAGTAGGACAAGCCGCGCACGCGAGGCAAGAGCTAGTCAAACTAGGCGAACAGGCAGATAGGGGAGGATTAGAAAAATATGACGATTGAACTGAACAACAACGTATATACGGACGGCGGCAACGATACCGAAACCACGCCGGTGGTGCTCGTGCACGGCTTCCCGGTGGACCACCGCATGTGGGACGAGTGCGCGGCGGCTTTACGCGACCAAGCTGTGAAACAAGGCGTGAAACCATTTGCGATCTGGGCTCCGGATATGCCCGGCGCCGGCGAAGGACCGATTCCGTCCGACGAAGACAGCGGCGGCAAGGACGCCGACGGCGCGTTCCCATACGGACTGGACCGCATGGCGGACGCGTACGTGGACCTGCTGCACGCCGCCGGCTACGGCAAAGCCATCTGGGTGGGCCTGTCGATGGGCGGCTACCTGATTCTCGACATCCAACGCCTGCATCCGGAAGCGGTGGCGGCGCTCGCCCTGTGCGACACGAAAGCCGACGCCGACTCCGCCGACATGCGATTGAAGCGCGTCGCAATCGCCACCGACTGCGAAACGACCGGCACACACGAGCCGGTCATGGGATTCGCCGTGCCGTCGGAAGCCGACTCCACCGTGAAACAGTCGGACGCCTACTGCAGGCAGTTCGAAACGTGGATCAACGAACAGCCCACCGACGGCATCGCCTGGCGCGAACGCATGGCCGCTGGCCGTCCCGACCTGAACGACGTGCTGCCGAACATCAACGTGCCAGTCGCAGTAATCTGCGGCGACAAGGACCCGTCCAGCCCGCCGGCAGTGATGAAGCCGGTCGCCGACGCGATGACGAAAACCGACGTGGCGATGACGGTGATCGACGACTGCGGCCACTTCAGCGCGTACGAACACCCCGACCGGGTGGCCGCCGCGTTGCTGGAACTGGTGAAGCGAGTCGGCTGAGCCGGCTGCGACGATTATCTGTGGCAGACCATCCGGCGTATCGACAAGATATAGAGAAAATATATAAAACGTATATACGAAATATGTACTACGTATGTATAACGAATATATTCCGTATATAACACGCATGAAAGAGGCAACACAACCATGAGCGTGTTCTCACCACTGGCATTGACGCAGACCCTGCCGTTCCTGCCACTCGCCCAAGGAGACATCGACTACGAAGTGGCACGACGCGGCGAACCCGACCTGTTCGCCAAAGTCCTGGCGGAACCGGCAACGAAAGTCATCCTCGTCAAAGACGGCAAAGTGGCCGTGCCGCACGGCCAAGGCGCCATCGCCGACTACGCCAACGTGAAAATGCGCCTCGCCCAACTGCCGGGCGCGTACGTTGCCGCGGAACTCGAATCGCACCCATCGGCGCTCGCCATATTCCTCGGCTCGTACGGCGGACGATTGGGCGAGCACGTCGTCGCCGTGGACGTGACGCACGTCCAGCCGAACGATACGACGATTACGGCTGCGACGGCTCGCAGCGGGGGAGCGGACGACGCGTTCGCCGAAGTGCCGGCGCATGAATCGCAGGAAAACGCGAAATCGCTGCTGGAAAGCGCGGCAACCCGATTCGACTGGGTGGACCTGCGCGGATTCGCGCCCCACGCCAGCGCACGCGAAGCCGGACAGGCAACCTCCGCCATCTCGCTCAGCATGTGGCACGCCCGGCAGCGTCACTGCCCGACGTGCGGCGTGCCCGTCAAACCGGCGCTCGGCGGCTGGGCTCAACATTGCACGAACGACGAGGATGGCAATCGTTTGCTGTTCCCCCGAATCGAGCCAGCGGTGATTACCGCGATCGTCGACCATGATGACCGTCTGCTGCTGCAGCACAACAGCGCGTGGCGCAACAACGGCCTGTACTCGGTTTCGGCCGGATTCGTGGAGGCTGGCGAAAACCTGGAGCACGCATGCCGGCGCGAGGCCAAAGAGGAAGTCGGCATCGAAATAGGCGAACTCAAATACCTCGGCTCCCAGCCGTGGCCGTTCCCCTCGTCTCTCATGATGGCGTTCAAAGGCGTGGCGGTCACCACCGACGTGCACGTGGACGGCGAGGAAACGTTGCAGGCGCGTTGGGTCACACGCGACGAATACATGAGCGAACTGGTTTCGGGACGTATGGAGGCTCCGGGCAAAGCCACGATCGCACGCTACATGATTGAGGAATGGCTCGGCCACGACCTGCCGTGACAAGACCTGCCATTAAAAGGTGGTATCGGCTGAGCCTGTCTTCGGGGCGGTTGCCGGGGGAGCTTGTTTAGGTATTCGTTTGGGCACTCGTCTGCGTATCATGCTGCATGGTATGTACCGTTAAGAGAGTGAATGAGGAAACCACATACATGTCTGATAGAAGTGGGCAGAACGATGCGGACAACAGTTTCGCCGGCATCTCGTTTGAAGGGGTGAATGCCGTGCCGTCGCAGTCTGGTGAGAACGGCGATACGATCAATCTCGCCGACGTGGCCGATGTGTCCGAACAGGACGACGTGTCCAACGCCGCCACCGAGACCATGCCGCCGTTGAATTTCGCATCGGACCAGACCCAGCCGTTCCAGTCATTCCCGACGGCCGGTGCCGCCGAAACCACGCCTGCCGGAACTGTCCCCAACGGAGCTGTTCCCACTGGTGCCATTCCTACCGGTGACATGCCCTCATCCACGCCCGCTCCCGCCATTCCCGTGCTCACCATGCCGGTCGAAGGAGAAGCCGTCGTGGCCAAGAAACGCAAACTGCCGCTGATCATCACCGGAATCGTGCTCGCCGTGCTGGTGGTCGCCGCGATCGCCGGCTTCTTCACCGCACGCTGGTACTTCCAAGACAAGGCCGCGCCGGGCGTGACCTTCGGCGGAACCAGTGTGGCCGGACAGACCGCCGACCAGCTGAAAAACACGGTGACGGCCGCCGTGAAGAACACCACCGTGAACATCAAGGACGGCAACGGCAACAACGCTTCCGGCAGCCTGAGCGACCTCGGCGTGAGCTACAACGTCGACAAGACGGTCACGGAACTGCTCGCCGCCAAGCACCAGACCAACGGCGCACTCGAATACATCAACGAAGTCAACCCGTTCGTCAAGAAGAACGTGCCGCTGAACGCCAAGTGCAACAAGCTGGCCCTCAGGACGTTCGTCACCGACAAATTCGTGCAGGACACCGACCGCGCGGTACCGTCCACCGCATCGTACGATGCCAACGCGCGCGCCTTCGTCGCAGTGGAAGGCCGCGGCGGCAGGTCCCCGAAGGTGGACAACGTGATCGACACGGTCGCCAAAGCCATCGCGAACCCGGGGCACAGCGGCAGCGTGACGATCACGTACGAAACCATCGACGTGCCGGTCGCACTGCCTGAAGCCCAAAACGTGGCCGACCAGGCAAACGCGCGACTGAATGCGCCGATTGTGCTGGACAACGGACAAGGCAAGACCTTCCAGATTCCAGCCGAAGTCGTGGCCTCATGGCTGAAAACCGACGCCGACCTCGAACACGGCACGCTTTCGCTGTCCTACGATGACAACGCCATCACCAACTACGTGCAGCAGCAGGTCCCAGCCCAGCTCAACCAGGACGCGGTCGACCAGGAAGACGCCGTCGACAACAGCGGCAAAGTGCTGGCCACCATCGTCAAAGGCGTGAACGGCGTGAAGGTCAAGAACATGGAGGCGCTCGCACCGAAGATCGGCGAAGCGCTCAAAAACGGCCAAGGCGCCACCATTCCGGTGGACGGCGACGTGCAGAACTTCAAAACCGTGCAGAAGAAGAGCGAATACCGCATCGTGGTGGACCGCACCGCGCAAACCGCCACCGTGTATCACAACGACGAGGCCGTCAAGACCTTCCCGGTGTGCACGGGCACCACCGGCAAGCACGAAACCGACCTGGGCACCTTCTACATCTACCTCAAGTATCAGATCCAGGACATGACCGGCCTGAACGACGACGGCTCGCGCTACCTGTCCAAGGGTGTGAAGTGGGTAAGCTACTTCTACGGCGGCGAAGGCTTCCACACGGCAAGCTGGAACAATTACGGCATCGCCCACGGCGACCCGGCGCACTACGGCTCCCACGGCTGCGTGAACATGTACGAAGCCGATTCCAAGTGGATCTACGACAACTGCCCGGAAGGCACCATCGTGCAGGTAGTCGGCGCCATGCCATCCGGACCGGTACGCTGACCCGTTACGCGTGGCGCGGGTGCGCGGCGTTCGCATACGCCGTACAATGGGCGGCATGAGCGAAGCAAACGATAGCAAAGTGAACCTCGACGTGCCCGAGCACCTCGAATACTCCGACGAGCACGTGTGGGTGGATTCCTCCGTTGAACCCGCCATGGTGGGCGTTACCGAATACGCCACCGAACAGTTCGGCGAACTCGTGTACATCGATTTGCCTGAAGTCGGTACGCAGGTCGAAGCTGGCGACGAAGTGGCGGAATTCGAATCCTCCAAGGCGGTCACCGCGCTGGTCTCGCCGGTGGCTGGCACCATCCGCTACGTCAACAACGAGGCTGCGGACGATCCGAGCATTGTGACGGACGATCCGTACGGCGAGGGCTGGATTTTCAAGATCGAGCTTGAGGATGACGAGCCTGACCTGCTTAGCGCTGACGAGTATGCCAAGATTGTGGCTGACTGAATAGCACGGACGTCTAGTTTTAATTACGGCTGCGGCCGGCGGGTGCGATGCGCGGCACACTCAAGGCCGTTCGGCCGGGCTTACGGTCGCGCATCGTACCCGCCGGCCGCAGCCTTTTTATGGGAAGTGCCTTGCGGGGCCCTGAAAGTTCCCTGATTTTCTCGGTGGCGTTACTGTTTGTTCGAACGCGACCCCTATAGTGGGCATATGAGTGAAATTCAGCCGTTGCCGCAGTTCCCGCCGCAGCGTGCGCCGCAGCACGGCCAGCAGCGCGAACAGCAGCGTATGGGGGAGCGGATGGACGATTCTTGCGATGACATGCCCACCGTGCCGATTCCGGCACGCAAGGTGGTCACCACCTTCGACGCGGCCTCCAGACATGAGCGTCTTGAAGTCAAACCGCCGCTGACCAGGCTGTTCCGCCGCACGATCACCAAAGCATTCAGTGTCTGGCTGAAATTCTCGACCGCATTGGTACGGTCGCTCGACTGGTATCCACGTGTCGAACCCTACGTCGGCTACGGCACCGAACACTACTCCCGACTGATCTGCCGTACCGTATACGGCCCGTTCAAACGGCAGGCCGGCCGCCTGATTCGCGGCATCCGTGGCATGCTGATGGTGCCGTCCCCGCATACCAAAGTGCGGATCGCCATCGATGACGTGCCCATCGAAACAGTGCAGGTGGGTGCGTCGGAAGTATACGACGCGATCGACAGCAATCCTGATATTTCCAGCGAATTCGCGGCATCCGACGATGCCGGCTACCTCGACCTCGTGGCCGAGCATTCGCTCGAACCGGGCATCCACAACGTCTCGTACAAAGTGCGCAGCCGCAAGCCGGTCAACGCCAACCTTTTCACCATTCCCAGCGGCACCAAAGTGGGCGTGATCTCCGACGTGGACGACACCATCATGGTCACGCAGGCGCCGCGTCTGATGAAGGCCGCCTACAATCTGCTGCTGCTTAATCCGCGCAAAAAAGTGCCGGTGGCCAGCATGAACCTGCTGTTCAACCGCATCGCGGACATGTTCCCGGACGCGCCGTTCTTCTACCTGTCCACTTCGCCATGGAATGTGGAAAGCTCGATCCGCCATTTCATTACGAACCACGGTTTTCCGGAAGGTCCGCTGCTGCTGCGCGACCTTGACCCGAGGCCGAAAACCTTCATTCCGTCGGGCGTGCAGCACAAGCTTGAATACGCCGAACAGCTCATGGCTGATTTTCCCGATATGAAGTTCATTCTGATCGGCGACGACGGGCAGAAGGATCCGACCACATACGCCACAATCGCACGCCGCTACCCGGGGCGTGTGCTGGCGATCGGCATCCGGCAGCTGTCCCCGCGCGAAGTGACCGGCAATTTCGGTTCCGTCGCCGGGCGCGTGGCCACGCAGCCGATGCCGGTCACCGACGTGCCGGTATTCACGGGAACGACCGGATCGAACATCATGAAAACCATGCTGCCGTACCTGCGCGCCGCGCAAAACGGCGACTGACGGCCGACACAAGTTTGTGTGGGTCGTCAGTATAATCGCGTGCATGAGTGAATTTCGGGGTATGGAAAACACCATGAACGTGAAGGAAGCGACGAACGCGCACGACGAACACCAGAATGGACTGGCGGTGCCGGAAGCGAAGCGGGTGCCAAAGGAGCGCACCTTCCACGGCGATACGTTCATCGATAACTACGAATGGCTGCGCGACAAGGAATCGCAGGATGTGCGCGACTATGTGGCGGCGGAGAACCGCTACTGCGAACAGCGCATGGCACCGCTCGCATCGTTGCGCAAAACGTTGTTCGAGGAATTCAAATCGCATGTGCAGGAAACCGACATGTCCGTGCCGACGCGCATGGACGGCTACTGGTACTTCACCCGCACCACGCAAGGCAAGCAGTACGCCACACAATGCCGTGTGCCGATCCGCGGCGCGGACGATTGGGATCCGCCGACAGTGGAGGCCGGCGTGCCGCTCGACGGTGAACAGGTGGTGTTCGACACGAACGCCGAGGCGCAAGGCCATGATTTCTTCCGCATCGGCGGCATGGACATCTCCAAGGACGGCCGCTGGATGCTGTACGGCACCGACACGAGCGGCGACGAACGCTACGATTTCCGCATCCGCGATATTGAGACCGGCGACGAGTTGGAGGAACGGTTCGAGGGCATCGGCGGAGCCTGCTTCACGCCGGACGCGCAATGGGTGTTCTATGTGCTGTTGGACGACGCATGGCGTCCGTACGCGGTGATGCGCCACCACGTCGGCACCCCCGTCGCGGATGACGTGGAGGTCTACCGCGAGGCGGATGAACGCTTCTGGGTGGGCATCGGACTGTCCTTCGACGAACGGAACATCGTGATCGGCACCGGGTCGAAAACCACCACCGAGGTGCTGATGCTGCCGGTGGACACCCCGGAGGGCTCGTTCCGGGCGTTCATTCCGCGCGAAACCGACGTGGAATACGATGTGAGCTTCGCCTGCTTCGAAGGCGCGGGGGAGCATGGCGAGGATATTCCGCTCGCCGTGGTGTACCACAACGCGTTGAATCCGAATTTCGAGATCGATGTGATTGATATGCGGACGCACGAGCCTCCATACCGGCTGGGCGAAGGCGTGCGCGTGGCGGTCGGATCGCCCTACGGTTGCGAGCATGGCGACGACGTGGACCCCGGCGCCTCCTCCATGCCGATCGGCACCCCGTATTCAAATCCCTGCAATCCCGCCATTCTGCGGGGCGCGCACGGCTTGGGCATCGAGGGTATCTCGATCCATCGGCATTTCGTCGCATTGCAGTACCGCGCGGAAAGCCTGCCGCACATCGCGGTGATGACGAAACGGGCCGCCGCCGAGGATTTCCTGGCCGGCCGGCCATGGCGGTTCACCGAACTGGTGCCGCACGCGCTGGAGGACGATTGGGACGTCGACGAATCCGTGGACGAGATCAACGAGGAACGCGCCGAGATCTGGGGCAAACTGGACGCGGCCGCCGCCGCGCAAGGCAAGGGATCGGCCGTGCATGGCGTCTCGCGTCGGGCGATGACGTCGTCGGACGGCGCCACCGCCGACCGCATGCCGGGGGAGACGCGCCGCCTGTATTCGATCGGCGTTGGTGGCAACCCCTCGTATGACGCGCCGCGCATGCGCTACTCGTTCGCCAGCTACACGCGCCCCGGCGAACTGCATGACTACGATCCGGACACCGGCGAGGACCGTCTGCTCAAACGCGCCACCGTGCTGGGCGGTTTCGATCCGCGCGACTATATGGAACGCCGGGTGTGGGTCACCGCGCGCGACGGCGAACGCATCCCCGTCTCGCTGGTATGGCGGCGTGACGTGCCGACCTGCGATTCCGCCATGTTCATCACCGGCTACGGCGCATACGAGATCAGCTCCGATCCGGGATTCGCGGTGTCACGCATCAGCATGCTCGACCGCGGCGTGCTGTACGCCGTGCCGCACATCCGCGGCGGCGGCGAAATGGGACGCGCCTGGTACGAGCAGGGGCACCTGCTCAACAAGAAGCATTCGTTCGAGGACTTCATCGACGCCACGCGCGCGCTGCAACGCGCCGGACTGGCCTCGCCGCTGCGTACGGTGGCGAACGGCGGCTCGGCGGGCGGCCTATTGATGGGGGCGGTCGCCAACATGGCTCCGGAATGCTATGCGGGCGTGGAGGCGGATGTGCCGTTCGTGGACGCGCTGACCTCGATCCTTGATCCTTCGCTGCCGCTGACCGTCACCGAATGGGACGAGTGGGGCGATCCGCTGCACGACGCGGATGTGTACGCGTATATGAAGTCGTACACGCCATACGAGAACGCGCCGGAAGACAAGAATGACGAGAGGGTGGCCGTTTTTCCGAAGATCTTCATCACCACGTCGATGAACGACACCCGCGTGCTGTATGTGGAGCCGATGAAATGGTTGGCCCGACTGCAGCGTGCGGGCGTGGATGCCGTGGCGAAGATTGAGGTTGAGGCTGGTCATGGGGGTACGTCTGGAAGGTACAAGCAGTGGGAGGAGATCTCCTATGAGAATGCTTGGTGTCTTTCGATGATGGGTATCACGCATTGATCCGGTTTGTGGGACCTTTCATGTTCGGATGAGGTCGGTTTCGGAACGGTCTGTTGTTATGTGACGGGGTGCACCGTATGGCGCACCCCGTTTTGTAAACGCTTCCATTTGCAGTTTGTTTCATGAAACATTGAAACAGGTCGGGTGATTGTTTTCGGCGTTTCTTGCAGGATCACCGATTTAGGGGTGTTCCGTCAAACGTTTTTTCCAACTTTTGACGGCATGTTAAACCTTTTATAAGGTCATGCTTGCAACCGTTTTCAGAGTGTTTCATTGTCTGTGTGTGGTGGTTTCATAAGGTCCAGAGAAATGGCAGGTTTACGGGTAAAACCGACTAGATTGCATTGCGACCAGGGGGAAGAATGGCAGGCATGCATAAAGCCGTAAGTGAGCGGCATGGAATGACAACGATTGCCGCGTTGGTGGCAATCGTTGCGATGATCTTCGCAAGTGTGATCGCAGCGCCGCAACGCGCGTATGCTGAGGAATACAATATCAGCGATCTCGGTTGGGTTGACAAGGACGACACCTCCTTCGAAATCAGTTCCGACGGAGGCAAGACGTGGAAGCCGTACATTTCCGGCATGCAAGTCAACTACGGTGATCAGATCCGCACCGAACTGCATTGGAAAGTGCCGAACGACGTCAAAATCAACGAGGGCGACACCTTCGTCTACGACCTTCCCGGCAATCTGGAATACAAATCGAACGAGAAATACCCGATCTACAACGGTGGCGACGTGGTCGGCTACTACACCATCGACGGCGACAAAATGGTGGCCACCTACACCCGCGGCGAATCGGCGGGGTCCAACATCGAAGCGTTCGTGACCACTGACGGAACCATCACCTCGAACAAAACCGGTGGTTCGGCTGGCGGCGATACCAGCTTTACCTTCCCCGGATATGGCACCATCACCGTGAACGTGGAGGGCAAACACAGCGTCAACGTGGTCAAACGCCCGGCAATCTCCACTTCCGACGCATCCACCTACGATTTCGTTTTGGAAGTGACCTCTACAGGCACGAACACCGGCGTGACCATAGATGACACCATGGGCGGCCTGCTGACCTTCGTGGACGGATCCGTGCACATCTACACCGACGCCGACTGCAAGAACGAATACACGGGCGCATGGCAATCCTCCAAAACCGACGACCATAATTTCAACGTCACCATCGGCTCCATGGGCGACGGTGAGAAACTATACGTGCGCTACTCGGTGAACGCCGACAAAGACAGCGTCATCAAGGCATGCCGCGAGGCCGGCAATTGCAGCAATGCCACCGAAAACAAAAACAAGGTGACCTACTCCAGCAACGAAGACGTCAACAAGAAGGAAACCAGCAACTCCATCTGGTTCAACTACAGCGACTGGTATGTGAACAAAAGCGCAACCGCAGCAAAAGACGAAAATGGCACGCAAGGCTTCACTTGGAACATCACCATCGGCGCTGGCGAAGGCCAATCCGTCGACGGAGCCACCGTCAAAGATCTGCTCGACAAGAACAACCTCAGGGAGCCGACCGGTGATCTGGTGCTCAGCTGCTACAACAGCGGCGACTGGAAATCCGTGTGTCCGACCGGCTCGCCCGGCGCATATACGGACGACGACCCGTACAATCCGCAGCATTACATCAAACTTAGCTGGAGCGATCTCGTAGCAGGCACCGTGACCCTGCCCTCCGGTGGCTACGACCATTTCCAAATCCAGTATTGGACCGAAGCGAAAAACGTGCCGGTCGAAGGAAGCGGCGAACACCAGAAATACAAGAACGAAGTCACCGTAAAACCTCAGGATGGAACCGGCAAAACAGCCACGGCCGAACCTCAACTCGGCACCGACGCGGTCGAACTGAAGAAAACATGCACGTCGTCGGCATCCGAAGCGAAGAACCTGACGTGGGTTACCAGCATGAAAGCCTTGGAAGACCTCACCAACGCCGAACTGACCGACAAGCTGGATGTGGACGACAGCGGCAAGGATCTGGGATCCAAGCAAACCTTGGTGAAAGACAGCATCAAGGTATACGCCGATGCGGGACTGACGCAACTCTACACGGGCAAGTACAAGGTCAACGCCGCTGATCGGGGCTTTACCATCGTGTTCGCATCATTGCCCAAAGGCACTACGGTGTACGTGCAATACCAGTCCACCGTCAACGACGGTGTGACCGACGAAACCGTGTGGAACCGAGCTTCGGCATTGAACAAAACCTCCACGGCGAAACACCAGCATCGCGGCGACGTGCTCGGCAAGGACTCCGCCAACCAGTATTGGGACGAATACGGGTACGGCTACACCGCCAACTCCAAAGGAGTGATCCGCTGGCGCATCAAAGTGCATGACGTGGTGTCGAACGCCGAAAGCATCATCGTGACCGACGCATTGCCGGCACACACGCGGTATGTCGCGAAATCGTTGAAGATCTTCGACGCTTCCATCACCACAAAAATGCTGTCCGGAGTGAGCGCCAAAGACAACGGCGACGGCACGGTGACCTTCACCATAGCCAAGGGTACCCCGGCGTTCAGCCAGGCGAAGACCTCGGATGGTGTGCTCATCGTGTATGAGACGAGCATCGACCCGGTCACCGCGCCGGATTGGGGAAATTACGAGAACAAGGCGCACATCGACATTGATGGCAGCGCCGGAGGCGACGCTTCCGCCACAGTGGACGCGAGCAAGCCGAAACTTCTTGACAAAAACGGCAAATACGATGCCACGACCGCGCCGAACGTGAACTACACGGTCAAAGTCAACCCGAATGCGGACACGCTTAACAAAGGCAACAACCTCACTCTGACCGACACCATGGGTCAGGCACTCGACCTCAACGCCAACAGCGTGTCGATCATGGACTCCGACAATGGAACCGCCATCAACGGTGCAACATGGTCATACAATCCGCAGACCCGCGAACTAGTGTTTTCCATTCCCGACGCCCGTGCATGCACCATCACCTACACGGCCGCGGTGCAGCTCAAACCAGGCGAAAGCTTCGGATCGCTGGGCGGCAACAAAATCGTGCTCGCCGGGTATGAGAACAACGGCGGAACCTCGCAGAACACGATCACCGGAACCGTGCAGCAGAGCAAAGGCGGTATGAAATACGACCAGAGCACACTGCAGATTTACAAATACACCGACGGCGATCTCGGCAAGCCGGCGGGCAGCGCCACCTTCAAAGTGGAAAGCGTCACCGGATGCAACTTCGTGTCGTCTACGGCCGATGCCGATGGCACCTGCAATGGTACGGTTGGCAAAGAAATCACCAAGCAGCTGACCACAGGAGCATCCAACGGACTGTCCGACCGACTGCAGCTGGACTACGACACCGTATATAAGGTCACCGAGCTGACAGGTCCGGACGGCAAAGTGCCCGGCAGCACTGATTCGCAATACGAGAAATCCGCTCCGCTCTATGTGATATTCCCCGGACATGACGCGCAGACCGCTGCCGGTGCATACGACGGACGATACGACAACAAAACCGTTACCGTAGACGGGCAAAGCGGCAAATTGATCGTCGCCGTAGCCAAAGACAGCGACGGCAAGACGACCACATTGGGCAACTACCGTTGGAACTGCAGCAACGACCACAAAACGAAGTTCAAGGTGCAATTCACAAAGGTGGATGCGGCGAATGCCGGTGTACCCGTCGACGGTGCCACCATGCAGCTGACTCGTGTCGGATCGTCGCAGGTGGAATCCGATTGGACATGGACCACCTCCGGCAGCGAGACGAAAACGCTCGAACTCCTGCCCGGACGGTACAAGCTGACCGAAGCCAACGCACCGGACGGATACCAAGTCATGGATCCGATCATCATTCTGGTCGGCGAAGACGGCACCATCACCGTCGACGGCAAAAAGGTGACCGGTAGCGACGGCATCGGTCACGTGCAGGCGGAGGACGCACCGAAAACCACGTCGTTGACTGTTACGAAAACATGGGACGACAATAACAACCAGGACGGCAAACGCGCATCCGTCACCTTCGATTTGTACCGCAAGACCGACGGCGATTATACGAAAGTCGACGGGCAAAGCCGCATACTCAATCCCGACAAGAACGATAACGTGCAATGGACGGGACTGCCGGTGAAAGTCGACGGCAAAACCGCGGCCTACAAGGCCTTCGAAACCACGACGCCGGGCGGGTACAAGTCGCAATGCGCTGACGTGCAATACAACACCGACGGTTCGGCTGCCACCGAACAATGCACCAACACGCACACGCCCGAAACCACGTCGATCGGCGTTGAAAAAGCATGGGACGACGCCGACAACCAGGACCAGAAGCGCCCTGGCAGCGTAACCGTGCATCTGTTGAAAAACGGAGAGGAAACCGATCAAAGCGTGACACTCGATGCGGTTGGAAACTGGCGGAACTACAGCGCGTTCACCAATCTGCCCGTCTACGAGGATGGCAAGAAGATCGTGTATACCATACGCGAAGATACGGTGAGCGGCTACACCACGCACATCACCGGCTCGCAAACCCAAGGTTTCGCCATCACCAACACGCACCACCCCGAAAACGAGGAGGTGTGGTTCTCCAAGCAGGACCTCAAGGGTACGGAGATCGCAGATGCCACCATGCGCCTCACCGGTACGCTGAATGATGGCACCGAATTCGAAACGCAGACCTGGGTAAGTAAGCGGGATAAGTCGAAGAGCATCGAGCTCAAGCCCGGCACCTACACCTTGACCGAAACCAAGGCGCCGGATGGTTATCTGGTAGCGGATCCGGTCGAATTCAAAGTCGTGAGCGACGCCGTCACCGGCAAGCTCAGCGTGCAGATCAAGCAAACCGATGGCACATCTGCCGACGTGCAGGACAATACCATCGTGATGACCGACCAGTACCGGACGCATCAGGTGACCGTCAATAAAAACAGTCTCACCAGTGGCATCACCAATATCGACGGCGCGCAGATGAGCATCACCGGCACCACCTTGGACGGCAAGGCGATCGACGAGATCACCTGGACCAGCAAGGGCGGCGAACCCGGCGAACTCACCCTGCTACCCGGCACCTACACCCTGCGTGAAAAGGTGGCGCCGGACGGCTATGAAACCGCGGATGACATCGTATTCAGCGTCGGGCTCGACGGCAGCGTGACCATCGACGGTAAGAAGCAGGATTCCAACGCCGTGACCATGAAAGACAAGCCCAGTGAAAGCGGCATCCTGTTCTCCAAAACCAAGGTCGGCGGCGGTGCCGAGCTGGCTGGAGCGGAATTCTCCATAACCGGCAAAACTTTCGAAGGCAAGACCATCGACGAAATCACCTGGACCAGCGGCGGCGGACTGCCGAAACAATTCCAGCTGCAGGACGGCGTCTACAAGCTCACCGAAACCAAGGCACCGGTCGGCTATGAAAAGGCGAACGCGGTCAACTTCACCATTTCCCGCGGCGAAGCGTATGTGAACGGCAAGCTGGTGGATGGCAACACCATCCGCGTCGAGGATCGCGTGGATACGACCATGGTGCGCGTGCGCAAAATCTGGTCCGACCACAACTATTCGGAGCGTCCGACATCGGTGACATTCCACCTGCTGCGCAACTCCAAGCAGCTGCAAGATGCGAAGTACACGGTGACGTTGTACAACAAGAACACCAGCGACTGGACGTACACGTGGACCGATCTGCCCCGATATGATGCGGACGGCAACAGGTACAACTACACGGTTGACGAGGAACTGACCCAAGAGCTCACAGGTAAGGAATACCGCGTTTCCGTGATCAAACGTCCGTACATCGACGGCGCCGAATTCACGGTATTGAACATTCGGGAGCCGGAAACGGCAAGCATCACGGTGAACAAAACGTGGAACGATCAGGATGACAACGATGGCAAACGGCCGAAGACGCTGACCTTCCATATTTGGGGAACCAGCAAACAGCCGAAGAGCGGCAGTACCGACGAAACGGAAGATGTGACCGAACAATTGGTGGTGCAAACCGTGCGAACCAACGGCAGCAACACGCAATCGTGGACGTTCGAAGGTCTTCCCAAGCAGAACCTGTACAACAATCCGTACACGTATACGGTAACCGAGGAATCCGTAGATGGCTATACGGCAAGCGACGTGACGCTCGCCGGCGGTACGGAAACACGCTGTGCGGTGACGAGCACGGTCAAATCCTGCGCGTTCGTTGTGACCAACAAGCATACGCCCGAAACCACGACATTGAGCGTGGACAAGACGTGGAATGACACCGATGCGCCCAGCAATGTGAAACGGCCGGGCGACAAGGCCACGATCTGGGTGCTTTCCAGCGTGTGGACCGATGCGAAGAACCAGACGCTGCCCGGATGGCCCTCACCGCAACACAACAGCGAGTGCAAGAACACCGGCACGACGGATGGCACGAATCCATGGGGTGTGAGCTGCATGGTGCTGACCTCGGAGAACGCCAAAGCGACGCAGGCCACCACGGCCAACGTCAACGGGGCTGACGGAACAAGCGAAGCGACCACTTCGCAAGAGGTGAGCGCGGACACGTGGACCTACACCTTCACGAACCTGCCCAAATACTACAAGGGCAAGGAAATCCAGTATTCGGTGACCGAAGAGGCCGTGAAGAACTACACGCCGACGCTCACCGGAGGCAAAGTCGCTGCGGCTGACGGCGCCGAGGGCAAGGCCAACGAGTCGGGCGAATCCGACAAGGCGGATGAAACAAGCGAAAGCGGTCAGAATGCGGAATCCTGGGCGTACACGCTGACCAACACCTACACGCCGGGGCATACCAGCCACAGCGTGCACAAGGTGTGGAAGGACTACGGCGACAGCAGCAAACGTCCGAAAGCGGTATATGCGACGTTGTATGCGAACGGCCAATCCACCGGCAAGACGGTGGCGTTGAACGACGGCAACAACTGGCAATACACGTTCACCGACCTAGATGAAAACAAGGTGTACACGGTGAAGGAAACCAACGAAAAGGGCGAAGAGATCAGCGGAGTGGACGGCTACTGCCAGCCGGTCATCAACAATGACCAGACGACCGGAATCTCCACCATCACCAACACCATCTCCATCGTGCTTCCCTCCACGGGCGGGCAACGATGGTGCTACGGCACACTTCTCGCGGTAGTGGCGCTCGGCATGATCGGCATGGGCTACGGCATCGCCAAACGTAACAAGACCAACAAGGAAGGAGACGCGCGATGAGGCGTCACGGAGCGAAACAGGGGAATCGGATGGATTACCGCATGGCCCGTCACGCGGCTGCACGACATACCGGCATGCGTTCGGTGCGCCGCATCGCGGCCGCGGCACTTGGCCTGGCGCTTTCCCTCGCGGGGCTCAGCGCGCAATCGGTGGCTTTTGGCAATGACGATCCGACCAATCCGGCAGCCACTGACGTGACCATGATCGCATTCCAGCAATCATGGAAGACGATTGGCGACGAATGCACGAAAACCTATGGTCCGGAAGGCGTGAAATACGTGCAGGTCTCCCCGCCGCAGGAATCCATCCAAGGCACGCAATGGTGGACCGTCTACCAGCCGGTCAGCTACAAACTCGACTCGCGTTTCGGTACGGAAGACGAGTTCAAAACCATGATCAGCCAATGCGACGCGGCTGGCGTGCAAATCGTGGCCGACATGGTGCTCAACCACACCACCGGACATGACGTGTCATGGGTTGACGACCAGTATGGCGTGGCCGGAACCGAATACAACGGATCATACGGACGATACCCGGGAATCGGCATCTACCAGTATGAGGAAAGCGGCAACAACCACCAATACGGCCTTCCCAGCGGCGACTTCCACACCTGCAAGTCGAACGTGTCAGACAACATCTCCGACTACACCAACGCCGACGAAGTGTGGAACTGCCGACTGTCGACCATGTGGGACATCAACACCGGCAGCGACCGCGTGCAAAACATCCAAGCCGAATACTTGGCGCACCTATGGGAAGACGGCGTACGCGGATTCCGCATCGACTCCGCAAAACATATGGATCCCAACGACATCGCATCCATCAAACGCAAGTTCATGACCAAAGCGGGCATTACGGACGAACAAAGCTTCCCATGGTCGCAGGAAGTCATCTACCATAATGGAGAATCCGAAAAATTCGCGCCGGAACGATACGAAAAGAACGGACAGGTCACCGAATTCTCGTACGCGTACTCATTGTTGAAGGATTTCAACGGATCCATCACCAATTTGAAGAACATCACCAGCGATCTGCTCGACGACGCCGATAATGCCACCGTATTCGTGTCCAACTGGGATACCGCACGCGGTTCGGAAACGCTCAAACCCGTTTCCGGCGCCCGATACGAGCTCGCCAACGCGTTCATGCTCGGGTACGACTACGGGCATCCGAAGATCCTTTCAGACTACGCATTCAATGAAAGCACCCAATATGATGACGGCGTCAAGGGTTCGACTGACACCACCGTGCCGAAAATCAGCATGGACGGCGTGTGCGCCACGCAAAAGGACCCAACGCAGATGGAATATGGCTATTGGAACTGCCAACAGCGGTGGACGTCAATCCGAGGCATGATCAAATTCCATAATGCCGTGAACGGCACCAGCGTAAGCAACTGGCAGGAATCCGGATCCAACAACATCGCCTTCGAAAGGGTTGACGCCAACGGGAAAAGCAAGGGTCTGCTCGCATTGAACAACACCCTGCAGGAGCATGACGTCGACTATACGACATCGTTGCCGGACGGGGAATACTGCAACGTGTACGCTTCCCGCACCTGCTCGCAAACCGTGACCGTCAGAGACGGTCACGCCAAAGCGACCATCGGCAAACGAAGCGCCATTGCCATCTATGCCGGTGCGGTCAAGAGCGCGTGGACGGAAATCACGGAACCTAGCGGCACCTACGCTCCGCAATACAAGGATTCGCCGAACAGCTCGCTGATAGGTGACAAAACCCTCACCATCTACTACAAGCCCGACAAATCGTGGAACGGGCAGGTGTATGTGCGTTACACGTCCGACAACGGCAGCGGTAGCATTGTGATGAGCGCGGTCGATGCAGCCGATTCCACGAATGCGACAGGCTGGTATAAGGCCGATCTGCCGAAAGGTGCCAACCTAAGCGCGGTGAAATACCATTTCGCTTCCACCGCATCCGGGGATTCCGGCAAAACGGACTGGAACGGCGGCGTGAAAGATAAGGAATACACGGCGAAGGTGGGTGCCACCATGGTCAACGTCAGCGGACACCAACAGCATGCGGGTGTGCCGTTCGCGGGCTCCCATGCCGCGGTGACCACGGTGACCGTCAACTTCAAACCCGCCTCCGGGGTCGGTGATGCCGCGACCGGCGTGCAGGTGTGGAGCGGCGATGACAGCGGCAATGCCGTCTATATTCCGTTCGATGACGCACAGACCCGCTACGGCAAGAAGGCGAGCGAGAAGCTGTCCGGCGACCTGAAATCGGTGCATTTCAGGATCGTGGATAACAAGAATGCCACAAGCGCGTCCGCCGGAACCGCCGAACGGTATGAGGCAAGCGTGTGGAAGCTCGCCAAATTCGATAACGCCTACGTCGATGGTACCATCGAAGCTTGGGTGGACGGGGCGCAGCCCGGCAGCGCGTCCAATGTCTCCGAAGAGAAAGCATCCCCCGCGGCGACGCCCCAGCCGAATGACGTCAAGAATCCGAAGAACCTGACGGTTAAACTGCATTATTACCGTCCCGACGGCAATTATCAGGAATACAGCATGGAATCCGACGCGTGGAAAGGCTGGGATCTGTGGTCTTGGTATGCGGAAAGCACCAGCGGCGAATCCCAGGAATTCACCTCCCATGACGAATTCGGTGAGGTCGCGGAATACACGCTGAGCCAGATAGCCAAAGGCGTGCGCAACCCATGGTTCATCATCCGCAACGGCGGCTCATCATGGACCGGCAAGGACTGCGACGACAACGATCGCGAGATTCCGGAATCCGTGATCAGCATGACCGCGGGAAACGTGGAAAACGGCGTCGCGGAATTCTGGATCGTCAGCGGCGACCCGACCATCTACACGCATCCGGTGAACGTGACCGGCGTGACGTTCGACACGCAAGGTGGCAGCAGCGTCCCCGCACAGGCGGTCGCCGTCGGAGGCACTGCGAGCGTTCCCGAAACGCCTACTCGCGACGGCTACGTGTTCTCGAAGTGGACCACGGACGTGGCCGGTGAACATGAGTATGATTTCGCCACCACGGTGAGTGCGCCGATAACGTTGTATGCGCAGTGGACGGAAGCGAAAACCGTGACCTTCGACGTCCAAGGCGGCAGCGAGATCGCCGCACAACAGGTGCAAACAGGGAAATTGGCCGTACGACCGGAAAATCCTGAGCGCGTGGGATACGCGTTCGCGGGATGGTATACCAGCGCCGACACTTCGGGTAGCGAATACGATTTCACGGCTGCGGTGAACGATGATGTGACCTTGTATGCGAAGTGGACGCCGAACATGTACGCCGTGACCTTCGACTCGCAAGGCGGCAGCGCGGTCGATGCGCAACAGGTTGCGTACGGTGGTTACGCGACGCAACCTGCCACACCGACCCGTGATGGATACACGTTCGTCGGCTGGACCACGGATGCGGCCGGCACCACGCCGTACGGTTTCGGCATGCCCGTCACCGGCGGTATCACGCTGTATGCCAAGTGGGATGATGCGGGCGCGACGTACCATACCGTCACCATTCATTTGAATGACGGCGACGATTATTCGTCGGACCTGCCGCAGGATATGACGTTGTTCGTCAAGGAAGGGGAGAAGCTTACGATCCCCGATTCCGCTCCTTCCCGCGGTGGATATCGTTTCGCAGGATTGACCAGCGACGAACAGCGGAAGACGGACTATGATGCTGGCACCGCCGTAACCGCCGACATGACCTTGTATGCCAAGTGGGTCAAGACATGGACGGTCACCTTCGACACGGCCGGCGGCAGTGCCGTGAACAGCCAGACCGTGGACGATGGAGGAGTGGCCGTTGCGCCTGATCCGTCGCCGACACGCGACGACTGCCGGTTCACCGGCTGGCAGTATGACGGCAAAAGCTACGATTTCGGCTCGAAGGTGACCGGCGACATCACCCTGACCGCGCAGTGGGTGCGCACCGCGCACCAGTGGACCATAACCTTCGATCTGAACGGAGGGCATGCGCCCGCCGGCAAGGATGCGAAGACCCTGTACGCCGAGCGGAAAGTCTACGACGGTGATTCGCTGGTCTCGCCCACGGCGGACATCGCCAACGAGCCTCAGCTTGACGGCTACACCTTCGAAGGGTGGAGCACGGTGAAAGACGACGCGCTCGCAGTCAGCGTGGTCTCCTTTGATTCGTCCGGGAAATCGTTGATGCCCATCGATCGCGACGGCACGCTGTATGCGTTGTGGTCGCGGGAGAACAGGGTAGTGAAGCCGGAATCGTCCGGTTCGACGGGATCTTCGGCGAGCTATTCCGGCGCGTATTCCGATTCCTACACGGGATTGAACGGGTTGGCAGCGTTCGATGCCATAGTGAGACAATCGGGCAAATTCTCGGGCACGAATTTCGGTTCCGTCGCCGAGGATTATGTGAAACCCAAGAGCGTTCGCTGAGTGTTGGAATCCAAGGGTGGGGTCGGCCTTCAGGTCGGCCCCCTTTTTTCATGTACGGTGTATGGATTGTTGCGTCCGGATCATTGGATCGTTCGTTGTTCGTGGCGTTTGAAGCCGGGTGAAACCGTATTCGCACATGAACGCGGCAAGGAGTGTCCACTAGTTGAGCGTTACGTGTCCACGTGCTGGTCCGTTGACTAGAGTCGCGTGCTATGAGTGATTCTGCAAAGAAGTACACCATCGCCGTCATTCCAGGCGATGGCATTGGCAAGGAAGTGACTCCGTGGGCCCAGAAGGCTCTGGAGAAGGCGGCCGAGGGCGTCGCCGAATTCGATTACGAGAATTTCGATCTTGGTGCCGAGCGTTACCTGCGCGACGGCGCGATTCTTCCGGAAGAGGAAGAGGAGCGCATCAAGAAGACCGACGCCATCCTGCTGGGTGCCGTCGGCGATCCGCGCATCAAGGCGGGCATTCTGGAACGCGGCCTGCTGCTCAAGCTCCGCTTCGACCTGGACCAGTACGTGAACCTGCGTCCGTCCAAGCTGTACAAGGGCGTTACCTCGCCGCTTGCCAACCCGGGTGACATCGACTTCGTGGTCGTGCGTGAAGGCACCGAAGGCCTGTACTGCGGTGCCGGCGGCGCGGTGCGCCGTGGCACCCCGAACGAGGTGGCCACCGAAGTCTCCATCAACACCGCCTACGGTGTGGAGCGCGTGGTGCGTTACGCCTTCCAACTGGCCATGAAGCGCAGGAAGCATGTGACCCTTGTGCACAAGAAGAACGTGCTGGTCAACGCCGGCGACATGTGGCAGCGCATCGTCGACAAGGTGGCCGAGGAATACCCGAAGGTCTCCCACGACTACCTGCACATCGACGCGACCACCATCTTCCTGGTGTCCAACCCGTCCCGCTTCGACGTGATCCTGACCGACAACCTCTTCGGCGACATCATCACCGACGAGGCCGGTGCCGTGGTCGGTGGCGTCGGCTACTCCGCTTCGGGATGCATCAACGCGTCCAACGAGTATCCGTCCATGTTCGAGCCGATCCACGGTTCCGCTCCGGACATCGCCGGCCAGAACAAGGCCAACCCGACCGCGGCCATCCTGTCCGCCGCCATGCTACTCGAGCATCTCGGTTTCGACGATGCCGCCAAGAAGATCCATACCGCCGTGGAAGCCGACATCGAGGAGCTCGGCTCCACCACGCGTTCCACCGACGAGGTCGGTCGCGACATTCTGGCGCGCATGTGAGACGACATATAAAGATATGTGACGGCATGTGACGGTTCGAAAAGCCGAGAAATCGGCTGATTCCGACTTCCGTCCCATCCTTTGAGACGCCCACCGAAAAGGGTTTTTCCCGAATCGGCGGGCGTCTTCGCATATTCGGGGATTTTTCAGGGGCCACCTAAGGTGGAATCGGGTGGAAATGGGCAAACTTTGGGATATTGTTGAGGCATGAGTGATAACAACGCCGATTTCAATGGTGCCGGTCAAGTCAACAATCCAACGTCGGATAACGCAGCCCAGGCCGACTACAACCAACCGTACATTCCACAACAGAACGATGCGCAGATGAACCATCCGGAGTCGCAGCCGGAAACCCCCGCATACGATCAGAACTCCGCCGCATACACTCAGCCCGCTCAGCCGGCCGAGCCTGCCGTTCCGGCGTACGATCCGAACGCTTCCGCATACAGCCAGTATGGCCAGACCGCACAGTCGGCCCAAACCGCTCAGCCGTCATACGGTCAGCCGGCGACTCCGGCCCCGGCATACGGTACGGCTCCCGTCTATACCCAGCCGGCTCAGCCGGCCACGCCCGCTGCTCCGGTATATGATCCGAACGCCGCATCGTACAACCAGTACGGTCAGTATGGCCAGCCGTCCCAGCCTGCCCAATCTGCGCAGCCGTCGTACGGTCAGCCGGCAGCCCCGGCGTATGACCCCAACAACGCTTACGCCCAGCCGGATTACAACCAAGCGAACTACGGACAGCAAGGCTACGCGGCCCCGTCTTACAACCAATCCGCCTACACCCAGCCCGCCTACGCGCAGCAGCCGGCATACGGCCAGCCCGTCGCACCGGCCGGATACGCCCAGAAGTCGAAACTGGCAGCCGGTCTGCTTGGCATCTTCCTGGGCTGCTTCGGCGTGCACAACTTCTACTTGGGCAACACCGGCAAGGCCGTGGCACAGCTGCTGCTGACCGTCATCGGCTGGATTCTCATCATCGGCCCAGCCGTCGCAGGCATCTGGGGACTGGTGGAAGGCATCCTGATTCTGTGCTCCCACTACGGCTCGCAATGGCACCGTGACGCTCAAGGCGTCGAACTGCAGGATTGATGACTCGAGGACTTTACAAACAGCCGGGCGGCAAACTCGTTGGAGTGACTGTCCGGCTTTCTCATGCCGATTCGGATTACGCCGATTCGGATTACGCCGATTCGGACTATATTGATTCGGCTCATACGAATGCCGTGAAAACGGTTCCATACGCTGGGCCGGCTGCATCATCGACTGTTATCGAATGCCATATCGACGGCGATTTCTTCCTCGACGGGGACGATGCCGGAACGCGGAATCTCTTGCATTCCATGGAATGTGCGCTGGAACAGTGCGCGGCCCGTTGCCTCAGCGGTTCGATGGTTTCCGAACGTGACGTGACCGCCGCCGTCGAACGGACGATGCTGCACCATCCGGACGTGCGCATCGTCGGCATGGGCGCGCGTGGCATCGCCATCGCCTTTCAACGTGCGATTGACGGCATCGATGGCGCCGATGGCATTGCCGGTATCGGCGGTAATGATGTTACGAAAGTGGAACCACGCGACGACCTGCGCATTCGGCGGCATACCAGCCCAATGGAAACCGCAGAAACCGCGGAAATCGCAAAAAACATTGAAAACGCTGGAACCGCGGAAAGCGACGAAAACGCTGGAACCGTTGGAACCGGCGAAATCGCCGAAACCGGCAATTGGGCGGAATACGCGCGACGCTGGCACGCACTCAAACCGAACATCGTGCACGACGACCCCCGCAAACCGCAGGAACAAATGGACCTCGACGTCGAATGGGCACGCGAAGTGGCTGCCGGAACCCGCGAACCCACCCTGCGTTTCTGGGAATGGGCCGAGCCGGCCGTGGTCATCGGCAGATTCCAGTCGCTCGAAGACGAAGTCAACGTGCACACCGCGCAAGACGAAGGATTCCGCATAGTCCGCCGCTGCACCGGCGGGGGAGCGATGTTCATCGAACCAGGCAACACCATCACCTACTCGCTGTACGCGCCACTCGACTTCGCCCACGGCATGAGCGTCGAGGAATCCTACAAACTCTGCGACTACTGGCTCGTCGAAGCGTTACGCGCCCTCGGCCTCAACGTACGATTCGCCGGACTCAACGACATCGCCACACAATACGGCAAACTCGGCGGCGCCGCGCAACGCCGGTTCGCGCCCACCCACGGCGGACCCGGCGCGATTCTGCACCACGTCACGCTCGCCTACGACATCGACGCGGAAAAGATGACCCGCGTGTTGAACATCTCACGAGAGAAAATGTCCGACAAAGCGGTGAAATCAGCGGCAAAACATGTCGATCCCATGCGCTCTCAAACCGGCATGGGCCGAGACGAGGTAGTGGCGCGACTGGTCGACGCCGCCGTTCGAGTTACAATGTAGCCCGAATGGTCGATGGTGCCCGACTTAACGAGCGTTGGCATGGATGTCGACAACGGAAAACGCAGAAGCACGTCGGAACGGAGGCACGTCGATGGTCACCCCGAATGGAACCAACGGAATCAATGGTTTTGGTGGTTTCGACGATGAGCGTGAGACGTTGCTGCACACCGCGCTGTTCAAGCAGGTTTCGTCCGAAGAAGCCCGGGAACTGCTGCCGTATCTGCAGCATGCCGAATACGACAAGGGCGATTTCATCTTCCGCGAGGGAGACACCGACCATCGCATGTATCTGCTGGAGGAAGGCCGCGTCAAACTGACCAGACAATCCTCCGACAAGCGTGTGCAGCTGCTGAGCATCCACGCGTACGGCGAAGTGCTGGGCGAGATTCCGGTGTTCGATCCGCATGGCGGACCGCGTACCGCTTCGGCGGTGGCGATGACCAACGGCACGCGTGTGGTCTGGCTGGAACATGACGCGCTGTTCGACTGGCTCGACGAACATCCGCGCGTGGCCGTGGACATGCTGCAGGTATTGGCGCACCGCATGCGCAGCAACAACGAACGCATCTGCGATCTGGTGTTCATGGACGTTCCCGGACGACTCGCCAAAACACTGCTCAATCTGGCATCACGATTCGGCGAACCGGTCGAAGCCGGCCTGAAGGTGCCGCACGATCTGACACAGGAGGAAATGGCGCAGCTCGTCGGATCCTCACGCGAAACGGTGAACAAGGCGTTGATGGATTTCGCCAACCGCGGATGGATCGCCAGGGAAGGCCGGTCCATCATCATCTACCAGCCGGGCATGCTGATTCGCCGATCAAGACGATGACATTCGGCTGGTTTTCGGCTGATTTCCAACTTTTCCTAAGAAATTGTCTGTTTTGTGAGAAACCCGTGACGGCTTCCGGCACATGCGTTGACGGGCATGTGTTTAGTAGACCCGCCACTTTAGAATGGGCGTCATGCCCAAGAAGAAGACCCTTACCGTTCAACGTGTGCTCGCATTGGTAATCGCATACATCACGTTATGCGTGGGCGGCGGCGTTGTGACGAGTATTTTCTTTATGCCCGCTGTGTTCGCCGCCAATAACGCGGCCAAAGCCGTCATTCCGTCCCTTGCGGTCGAAGGCATCGATTTCGATGTGACCTCGCTCCCGCAACGCTCGACGATGTATTTCAACGACGGCAAGACCGCTTTCGCGGAATTCTATACGCAGAACCGCGAGGTCGTGCCGCTGAAGAAAATCTCCAAAGCCATGCAGCAGGCCGTCGTGGCCCGTGAAGACAAGCGCTTCTTCGAACATACCGGCGTGGACGTGCAGGGCGTGTTCCGAGCGTTCTTCCAAACCTATGTCAGAGGCGGCGACCAGCAGGGCGGTTCCACGCTGACGCAGCAGTACGTCAAGAACGTGCTGTCCACCCAAGCCCGTGAAGACGACGATCCGATCGCCGAATACCATGCGACGGAAGACACCGTGGCACGCAAGCTGCGCGAGATGCTGATCTCGGTGCAGATCGAAAAGAAATACTCCAAAGCCGAGATTCTGCAGGGCTACCTCAACATCGCGCAGTTCGGCCGCAACAACCTGTGCGGCGTGGAAATGGCCGCCAAACGCTACTTCAATGTCTCCGCTTCGGAACTGAACTTCACCCAGGCGGCGACCATCGCGGCAATCACCAAGAATCCGCAGAACTTCGATCCTTCCGTGGAAGCCAACCAGAAGGAAGCCGAACACCAGCGCAACATCGTGCTGCAGCTGATGCACGACCAGGGCTACATCACCTCCGAAAAGGAATTCAAAGACGCCATCAACACGCCGTTGAAGGACACGCTGAACCTGCAGGACGTGAGCTCCGGATGCCAGTCGGCCATTGAAAACACCGGCTTCTTCTGCTCGTACGTGGTCAACCAGATCCTGAAGAACAAGGCGTTCGGCAAGGACGACGAGGCACGTGAGAAGCTGCTGAAGGAAGGCGGTCTGAAGATCGTCACCACGCTCGACCGCAACGCCAACAACGCGGCCATGCAGGCGGCGAACAGCACCGTGCCGGCCACAGACCCGTCCGGATTCGAAGTGATGATAGCGGCCGTGAAGCCGGGCACCGGTGAAATCCTGTCGTTCGGCATCAACCGAACCTACGATGCCACGGATGACGCCCGAACGGATGAGACCAAGACCTCCATGAACTACATGGTCGATCAGGAGGACGGCGGCGGCATGGGCTTCAACGTCGGCTCCACCTGGAAGCCCATCAACATGGTGGCGTGGATGCAGAAAGGCCACTCCATCAACGAGTCGCTCGTCACATCCACCGTCTACGACACGTCGAAGTTCAACTGCAACGGCTACGGTTTCGTCGGCCCGTGGAGGGTGCAGAATTCCGGTGGCGGCACCACCTCTCCGGAAAGCCCGCTGCAGGGTCTGATCAAGTCGCACAACACCACGCAGGCCTCGATGGCGTCGAACATCGGTCTGTGCGCGATCGCCGACGCGGCCAAGGAGATGGGCTACCACAACGCCATCTCCAACGCGTCCGACATCTACTCCGCTAACTCGTTCCAGCCGCCAATGACCATCGGTACGGTGCAGGCGTCGCCGTTGACCATGGCCAACGTGTACGCCACCATGGGCGCCAACGGCGTGGAATGCACTCCGATCGCCATCACCAAGGTGACCGACCGCAGTGGCAGCAAGGTGAAAGTGCCGTCCGCGAACTGCCATCAGGCCATCGACCCGGACATCGCGCAGACCGTGTCCTACGCGCTGAACCAAGGTGTCGTGCAGCCTGGCGGCGAAGCGTCGACCACGCAGCTCGACAACAATCGCAAGACCTTCGCCAAGACCGGCACCAACGAGAACACGGTGATGACCACCGCAGGCTTCGTGCCGAACCAGGTCGCGGCGTTCGTCGCGGTCGCCGACGCGCAGGACCCGATCAACAACACCTTCGACAACAAGACCATCAACGGCGTGTACCGCCCGTCCTGGTACGGCATGTACATCGCAACGCCGGCGTGGAAGCAGTTCATGAACACGTATCTTGCCGCCATCAACGCGCCGATCGACAACGATTACGGAAAGGGTGCCGACAAGTACACGGTTTCGAAGGGTGCCACCAGAACATACAACCAGTACCAATACCAGCGCCAGCAGAACAGTCAGCAGCAAAGCCAGCAGCAGACCAACCAAGGCCAGCAGCAGCAATCGCAGCAACAGCCTGCTGAGCAGCAAAGTGACCAGCAGCATCAATAGTTGCGATTGTCGGCTATACGTGCCGACTGGCCGCACTGGCTGCCTGCGCTGACTGTTTACGCCGCTGGAGCGTAAATCGCATGGCAAAGTGAACAGTCCATGAACGCCCGCCCCAACCGGCGGGCGTTCTGCTTACAATGCAATCGGTACCATGCCCGTCGCGTGGGAACGCGGTGCGGATATCGACGATTCAGGCGATACCAACGATTCATAAGAGAGATGACAATGAGCGAAGACAAGAAGAACGGCAAGCAGAACAAGACGGTCAAACCGTTCGATCCGATGACGTTGCGTGGCGTCACCGTGCGCAACCGCATCTGGCTGCCGCCAATGGACACGTATTCCGCATTGGCGCAGGACGGCAAGCCCACGCCATTCCACTACCAGCATTACGTTTCGCGCGCGATGGGCGGCTTCGGCATGATCATCATGGAAGCGACCGCCGTCGCGCCGGGAGGCCGCATTTCGCCGTGCGATCTGGGATTGTGGGATGACGGACAGATGGACGCATGGCGTTGGATCGTGGCCGACGCGAAGGCAGTGGGTGCCACGATGGCGGTGCAGCTCAACCACGCCGGACGCAAGGGTTCCACCGGCTGCCACGCGATCGGTTTCGATGGACAGAGCGTGCCGGAGGAGCAAGGCGGATGGCGGACGGTTTGCCCAAGCGCCAACGCATACGGTTCCCTGGCTCGTCCGCGCGCGCTGAGCGTCGATGAGATCCACACCATCGTGGACCAGTTCCGCGACGCCGCCTGGCGCGCCATGAACATCGGCTTCGACGCGGTGGAAGTCCATGCCGCGCACGGCTACCTGCTGTCGCAGTTCCTCGACCCGCTCATCAACGAGCGTGACGACGAGTACGGCGGATCGTTCGACAATCGCGTCCGCATGCTGGTCGAAGTCGTGGATGCGATTCGTTCCGTCGTGCCCGACACCATGCCGGTGCTGGTGCGCGTCTCCGCCACCGATTGGGCCGCAGGCGGCTGGGACCTTGACCAGACCGTCGAACTGGCTAAGATTATGAAGGCCCACGGCGTGGACCTGATCGACGTGTCCACCGGCGGATTGATTCCCGACGTGACCATTCCGGTGAAGCCCGACTACCAAGTGCCGTTCGCCGAACAGGTGCGCAGTCGCGCGGGCATTCCCACCACCGCAGTCGGGCTCATCACCAAGCCGAAGCAGGCGAAGAAGATTCTGAAGTCGGGCGCCGCCGACGCCGTGGAAATCGGCCGCGCTGCACTGCGCGACCCGTATTGGCCGCTCCGTGCCGCCCACAAACTGGACATGCCGGTCGAGGAAGCCCCCTACCAGCCGCCATACCTCCGCGGCGCCTTCCGCTGACCCTTCCCCTCCCTTCTTCCTCTTTTTTATTGCGAAAAGTAGCCACAACCCAACGCAACATAACAAAAAAACGAGTGGGAGGGCGGGCGTCCTGTTCACGACCGTAAGCTTGGCCGAACGGCTTTGAGTGTGTCGTGAACAGGACGCCCGCCCTCCCACGGAGACGCGCCTCTGTATTTATCTATTTATCTGCGATTATTAATCGCCTTTATAGTGCCGAAAAACCGCTTTTTAAATCGCAACTTAAATCGGAATTAAAAAAGTTTTCACGCGTCGATGCCGACCGCCTCGCTGACATGTTCGAACCCGTCGCGCCTGAGCAGTTCGGCCAGTCCACGCTTCAACACGGTGATCTGCTGCGGACCACGGTACATGAGCGCGCTGATGAACATCACCAGCGACGAACCGCAACGAATCTTCTCATACGCCTGCTGCGGGGTGAAGACGCCACCGATGCCGGCGATTGCGAACCGGTCGCCATATTCGCGGTAGACCTGCTTGATGCGTTCGTTGCTGGCCGCGTAGCACGGCGAGCCGGACAGTCCGCCCTCCCAATCGCGCGGAATGGACATGCCGGTGCGGTCCTTCTGCAGATTGGCGATCGACAGTCCCTGCACGTTGTGCTCGGCGAGCACGTCCAGCAGATCCTTGAATTCCGGCCACGTCTTATTGAGCGGCATTTTGACGAGCGTCGGCTGCGGACGGTCGATTTTGTCCAGTTCGGTGAACAGCTTGTCGAGCGCTTCCGGGCTTTGGTTGAACGGTTCGCCGGCCATGGTGTTCGGGCAGGAGATGTTCACTTCGACCATGGCGGTGCGTCCGGCCGCGCGGCGCATCGAAATGCAGTAATCCTCGATGCCTTCGTCCAGATCGCCGGTCTTGCTGTCGTTCGTGCGGGCGATCGAAACCGACACCTGCATGCTCTTCGCCTTCGTCCATGCGTTCTCGGCGCGCGGAATCACCACCGCGGAACCCTCGTTGGCAAGGCCCACGTGCACCATCATCGAATCGTATTCAGGCAGGCGGTGGAACCATGGGCGCGGGTTGCCGGGGCAGGGGCGCGACGTGGTGGAGCCGACCGTTTCGAAACCGAAGCCGACGTTGTCGAGCAGCACCGGCATCTCGCAATCCTTGTCGAGGCCGGCGGACAGGCCGAACGGATTGGCGAAGTCGACGCCCATCACGTTGGTTTCTAGTATCGGGTCGGTGTAGTCGAGCATTTCGCGGCATAGCCACATCAGCGGTGGAATGTTGCGGGTGACCTTGCAGAAATCGATCATCTGGCTGTGGGCCACGTCGGGCGTCTGGTTGAAGATGAAATGCGGTTTGATGATGTGCTTGTAGCCGAACGTGAAAAGGTCGGTGGTGGCTTTGTTCACTGCGTCGTGCCAAAAGTTTTCGGAAACGTATGTCATGGTTCCTTATTCTCGCACGTTTTCATTGGTTTCGCATGGCATTTGGGCAAAAGCCGATGTGTGTCGGTGCGGCGGATAGGACGTTCGTTTTTGTTCGTTTTGAGCTGAATTTGAGGCGATTGTGGTGCGGCTTTGCGTGAAACACGCGCGAAACGCTCAACTCAGTTGTATTTTTGAGTGAACATGTGCGATAATGTTCATATGATTTCGTCGCAACGCCAGCATTTGATTTTGAGCCGTCTGCGTACCCGTGGTGCGGTGCGCATCACTGCACTGTCCAAGGAATTGGGCGTCTCCGCGATGACCATCCGCCGTGACATCGCCGATCTGGCGGACAAGGGTCTGCTGAAGCGCGTGCACGGCGGCGCCGTCAGCACCAGCACGCTGCTGAGCGAACCGCTGTTCTCCGTAAAGTCGCAGATGGACATCGGTCTGAAGGACGCCATCGCACAGGAAGCCGTCAAATACGTGGCCCCCGGAGACGTGATCGCCATCGGCGGCGGCACCACGGCGTACGTGTTCGCACAACATCTGCTCGAATCGCAGCAATCGTCGGGCATCACCATTCTTACCAACTCCATTCCGGTGGCGGAGCTGGTGCAGGCGCTTGAATCGAAAGACGTGGAAGTCATCGTCACCGGCGGCGTCACCACGCGCTCCAACTCGCTCGTCGGGCCGATCGCAGACAAAGTGGTCGCCTCGCTGCGCGTCAACACCGTATTCCTGGGCACGCATTCCGTGTCCATTCCGCGCGGTTTCCTCATGCCGAACTCGCTGGAAGCCGCAACCGATATGGCGATGATGGACATTGCCGATCGCACGATAATTTTGACCGACCACACCAAGTGGAGCTGCACGTCACTGTCGCTGTTCGCACGTTTTGACCAGGTGGATACGGTCATCACCGATGACGGATTGGACCCCGATTCGGTGTCGAAAACAAGGGATTTGGTCAAAGAGCTCGTTCTGGCACGCCAGGCCGAGCCGGTCCAGGAAGGTGAATAATCACATGAGTGATTTCGTCAACTACACTCCGGGAGAATATGCGAAGGAGCATATCCGTATCACGCCGACCACGCTTGCCGATGGCCGCGACTTCTTCTATCTCGATGACGATCCGGAATACGTCTCCGGCGTCAAGACTCGCGAACTGAAGGATCCGCGCCAACTTCCGTACCGTTTCTCCAACCAGCTCAACGCGGCCGGCGAGGAAGTGCCGTACGCGGCTCCGGAAATGCGCCGCGATCCGCTGACCGGCGATTGGATTCCGATGGCGACCGCACGCATGAACCGCCCGATCACCGCAGGACCGGGCGCCACCGCCAAGGGCAACCCGCTGGCCGCACGCAAGCCGGGCGATCCGTACCAGGACGGCGAAGTGCCGGACACCGACTACAACGTGGTCGTGTTCGAAAACCGCTTCCCGTCGATGGTGCGCGTGCCGGGCCGTTCCGAAGCCGTGGAATACGTCAACGGCAACCCGCTGTGGGAGAAGAAGCTCGCTGCAGGCCGCTGCGAAGTGATCTGCTTCGACCCGGATGAAGACGGCCTGCCGGCGGACCTGCCGGTCTCCCGCCTGCGCACCGTCGTGGAAGCATGGGCGTTCCGTACCGCCGAAATCTCCAAGATGGAGGGTATCGAGCAGATCTTCCCGTTCGAGAACCACGGTCAGGAAATCGGCGTCTCCCTGGCGCACCCGCACGGCCAGGTCTACTGCTATCCGTTCATCGCACCGAAGATGGAAGCCGAACTCAAGCAGACCGAAGCCTACCATGAGAAGACCGGCGGCAACCTGCTCAAGGATCTCATGAACGCCGAAATCGAGGCCGGGGAGCGCATCGTTATGCGCAACCACAGCTGGGTCGCCTATGTACCGGCCGCGGCACGCTGGCCGCTCGAGGTTCATGTGGCCCCGGTGCGCGACGTGCTCACCCTCGACGAGCTCAACGACCAGGAACGCTGGGATCTGGCCGTCATGTACTCCACCCTGCTCAAGCGCGGCAACGCGTTCTTCGACAAGGGCGATGGCAAGGGCATGGACCTGCCGTACATCGCTGCCTGGCATCAGGCCCCGATCCACGACAAGCGCCGCGAGAACTACCGCCTCAACCTGCAGTTCTTCTCGTTCCGCCGCGCCGCCAACAAGATCAAGTATCTTGCCGGCTCCGAATCAGGCATGGCCGCATGGGTGTCCGACACCACGCCGGAACTCATCGCCAAGCGCTTCCATGAGCTCGGACCGATCGACATCGAAGGCTGAAAGCCAATAAAACCCAAAGGACAAAACACCAATGACTGCTGTTGAATTCATTGAGCCGCTCTCGCATGACGAGGGTGTGAAGAACGCGACCGACCTGTTCCGCGCCACCTACGGTGAGGAACCGGCTGGCGTATGGGCCGCACCGGGCCGTGTGAACCTGATTGGCGAACACACCGACTACAACGCGGGCCTGTGCCTGCCGATCGCACTGCCGCACCGCACGTTCATCGCATTGAAACCGCGTAAAGATACGAAGGTGCGTGTGGTATCCGACGTGGCCCCGGACAAGGTGGCCGAAGCGGACCTCGACGGACTTGAAGCTGGGGGAGTGGATGGCTGGGCCGCCTACCCGGTGGGCGTGGCCTGGGCTTTGCGCGAAGCCGGCTTCGATGCGGTGCAGGGCTTCGACGCGGCATTCTCCTCCTGCGTGCCGCTCGGTTCCGGTCTGAGCTCCTCCGCAGCCATGACCTGCTCCACCGCCTTGGCGCTGGATGACGTGTACGGTTTGGGTTATGGCGCATCCGATGCCGGTCGTGTGACACTGATCAACGCCGCCATCAAATCGGAAAACGACATGGCGGGCGCGTCCACCGGTGGTCTCGATCAGAACGCATCCATGCGCTGCACTTTCGGCCATGCGTTGCGTCTTGATTGCCGTCCAGAGCTGAGCCCGCTGGAGAACGTCTCCCAGCAGGAATTCGATCTCGACAAGTACGGTCTGGAACTGCTGGTGCTTGACACTCAGGCTCCGCATCAGCTCAACGACGGCCAGTATGCCCAGCGTCGCGCCACTTGCGAGAAGGCCGCCGAAATCCTCGGCGTGGCCAACCTGCGTGTGGTCGCCGACGAAATCGCTAAATCCGAGGATCCGTTCCAGGCACTTAAGGAAACGCTCGACAAGCTGGAAGACGACACGATGAAGAAGCGCGTGCGCCACGTCATCACCGAAATCGCCCGTGTCAACTCCTTCGTGCGTGCCTTCGCCAACGGCAAGATCGACGAGGCGGGCCGACTGTTCAACGCGTCTCATGATTCGCTCGCTGCGGATTATGAAGTGACTGTGCCCGAGCTGGATATTGCCGTGGATGTGGCTCGTGTCAACGGCGCGTACGGCGCACGCATGACCGGCGGCGGCTTCGGCGGCTCCATCATCGCGCTGGTGAACAAGGGCCAGGGTCACGAGATCGCGCAGAAAATCGCCGACCGCTTTGAGCAGGAAGGCTTCAACGCACCGCGCGCCCTGCCGGCATACGCAGCCGCCGCGGCCAGCCGCGAAATCTGATTGGAACAACGGCTGGCGCAACCGCAATATATAAGTAATATATATTTTGTATATATAAAGTATGTATGAAATATGTACTTGCGATTGCGGGGTGGACGATTGCGGACGCGGCCGTCTCAGTATGTAACGCAATCGGGTAAAAGGCACGTGTTTTGGCACGTGCCTTTTCTATACTTAAGGACACGTCCGGCAATCGCCGGGACGGTATTGGATATTCACACCTCACGTTTAGGGAGTTCCATGAACAAGGCAATCATCACCGTCGTCGGCCAGGACACTGTCGGCATCATCGCCCGCGTCTGCACCTATCTTTCCGCGCACCAGGTCAACGTGCTCGACATCTCCCAGACCATCATCGACGGTTTCTTCAACATGATGATGATTGTGGATTATTCCAACGCGGACGAGGAATTCGGCACTGTCGTCGACGATCTCGACAAGCTCGGCGAGGAGATCGGCGTGCGCATCCGCTGCCAGCGCGAAGAGATCTTCACCAAGATGCACCGCGTCTGATCCGCGGCACACGTAAGCCATGCAAGCAACCGAAGCCACGAATCGTACCAATCGTAAGGAAAAACCATGCTGAATATCATGGAGGTCCACGAGACCAACAAGATGATCGAGCAGGAGAAGCTCGACGTGCGCACCATCACCATGGGCATCAGCCTACTGGATTGCGCCGCCGACAGCGTCGACGAGGTCTGCGAGAACATCTACAACAAGATCACCACGTACGCCAAGGACCTCGTGTCCACCGGCCAGGCCATCGAACGCGATTTCGGCATCCCGATCGTCAACAAGCGCATCACTGTCACCCCGATTTCCCTGGTCGGCGCAAGCTCCTGCAAGAGCTCCGAGGATTTTGTCAAGATCGCACACGCACTCGACCGCGCGGCCAAGAAGGTCGGCGTCGACCTGATTGGCGGCTACTCCGCGCTCGTGTCCAAGTCCATGACCCCGGCTGAGGAGATGCTCATCCGCTCCCTGCCGCAGGCCCTGTCCGAAACCGACATCGTTTGCTCCTCCGTGAACGTGGGCTCCACCAAAACCGGCATCGACATGAACTCCGTCGAACTGCTCGGCCACATCGTCAAGGACATCGCGCACGCCACCGCAGACAATGATTCCTACGGTTGCGTGAAGTTCGTGGCGTTCTGCAACGCCCCGGACGACAACCCGTTCATGGCAGGCGGCTTCCACGGCGTGACCGAAGGCGACGCGGTCATCAACGTCGGCGTCTCCGGACCGGGCGTGGTCTCCCGCGCGCTCGACGAGGCCAAGGGCAAGGACTTCGAGTTCCTGTGCGAAACCATCAAGCGCACCGCGTTCAAGATCACGCGCGTCGGCCAGCTGGTGGCCCAGGAGGCCTCCCGCCGACTCGGAGTGCCATTCGGCATCATCGACCTCTCGCTCGCCCCGACCCCCGCCGTGGGCGACTCCGTCGGCGAAGTGCTGGAGAAGATCGGCCTCGAACAGGTGGGCGCCCCAGGCACCACCGCCGCGCTCGCCATGCTCAACGACCAGGTGAAGAAGGGCGGCATCATGGCGTCCTCCTATGTGGGCGGCCTGTCCGGCGCGTTCATTCCGGTCTCCGAAGACAAGAACATGATCGACGCGGCCAACAACGGCTGCCTGAAGATCGAAAAGCTTGAGGCCATGACCTGCGTATGCTCCGTCGGCCTTGACATGATCGCCATCCCCGGCGACACCACCGCGGCCACCATTTCCGGCATCATCGCCGACGAGGCGGCCATCGGCATGGTCAACCAGAAGACCACCGCCGTGCGTGTAATCCCGGTGGAAGGCAAGGGCGTGGGCGAGATGGCCAACTTCGGCGGCCTCATGGGCTACGCGCCGATCATTCCGGTGAACCAGACCAGCTGCGAGGCCTTCGTGACCCGTGGCGGCCGCATTCCGGCGCCGATCCACTCCTTCAAGAACTGACGTTCTTACGAAAGAACCCGACCTTCCTGCACGGAGGGCCGGGCTCTTTTGCGTTTGTAAAACTGTTTTTACTTACCGCCGGCAAAGTTCAACTGTCGCCAGGCTTCGTAGATGGCGATGGAGGCGCAGTTGGTGAGATTCAGGCTACGCAGCGAAGGACGCATCGGCAGACGCACCTGCTCGGCCACATGCGGGCCGGCCATGATGTCCATCGGATCGGGGATATTGCCCGGTTCCGGACCGAACAGCAGGATGTCGGTCGGCCTGTATTCGATGTCGGTGTACAGCTTGGTGGCGTGCGCGGTGAAGGCGATGATGCGCGAATCCGGCATCGATTCCACCAGATCCTCGAAATTCGGGTGCAGCACCACATGCGCCATGTCATGGTAGTCGAGCCCCGCACGGCGCAGCTTGGTGTCGCGCAGATTGAAACCCAAAGGTTCCACCAGGTGCAGAATCGTTCCCGTCACGGCGCACAGGCGGATCGCGGAACCCGTGTTGCCCGGAATACGCGGGGAGTAGTAGCACAGGTGCGGGGTGGAGGTCTCCGCCTTCGCCGCGTCCTTCGCGCTCAGCATCGCGTCCACCACGGAAATCGGATTGCCGTGCGCGTCGGTCACCAGTTCGTCCGGGCCGTAATTGGACTTGCGGTACCCGTATTCGAACATCTTCTCGACCTTGGCCTCGGCCGCCTGCGTCTCGGCGTCGCGCGTTGCGCCCTGCGCGTTATCGGTATGTTCTTCGTTCGTCATAAATGCTAAGAATAGGAACGATGAACGACACGAACACCACATACGACACCGCCGTACGTGACGCCGACTTTGACGACTTTGCCGATTCCGCCACCGCCGTCACCTCCGATGCTTCCGATGCTGACGAAATCGCAACGACGCTCGCGCAATGGTGGCAGACCAACGCGCGCGACCTGCCATGGCGATTCGGCCGCACCACACCGTGGGGCGTGCTCGTTTCCGAAGTGATGAGCCAGCAGACGCAGATGGGCCGCGTCGTGCCGTATTGGACCGCATGGATGGACCGATGGCCGGACGCAGCCGCGCTCGCCGACGCCCCGAAATCCGACGTGATCACCGCATGGGGGCGGCTTGGCTATCCGCGGCGCGCCCTGCGATTGCAGGAATGCGCGCACGTCATCGCATACGATTACGCCGACGAGCTGCCGCATACGTACGACGAATTGCTTGCTCTGCCCGGCATCGGTGATTACACGGCAAGCGCGGTGCTGTCGTTCGCTTTCGGCGAACGTATCGCGGTGGTCGACACGAACATCCGCCGTGTGCTGTCACGTGCGTTCGTCGGCGTCGAATCGCTCGGCGGCAGCGCAAGTCCCGCGGAACGCGCGCTGGCGAAACGGCTGCTGCCGGACGATGATTCCGCGAAATGCCGTCGTTTCGATCGCCCGTCCGTCGTGTGGAACCAGGCCGTCATGGAACTCGGCGCGACGGTGTGCACTGCGAAATCGCCATTATGCGAAGCCTGTCCGATCGCCGGAAAATGCGCGTTCCTACGCAACGGAAGACCGGGATTGGGGCAGCGGCGTACGCGACCACGCCAACGATTCCAAGGTACGGACCGGCAGGTGCGCGGGCTGGTGTTGAACGCGCTGCGCGGCCTGCCGGATGGCGAGACGGTGCTTGATCGCAAGAGCGTCGAACGGCTGTGGAAAGACCACGTGCAGCTGGACAAATGCATCGCGTCGCTTGACGAGGACGGTCTGATCGAAATCCTGCCCGGGGGAGGGGTGCGGCTGCCGGTGTAACGTACACGGCATGCGTGGTGCGTGCGGCCGCGGTGCCGCACGGAGGATGACACGCTAGACTGGGAGCCATGGCTCACAAGACCTCCCCGCGGACCGGTAAGAAACGTACGAAACAACAGCAGGCGATGTATCGCCGCCGCCGCATCGTTTTCGGTATCGCGACGGTGCTGGTGCTGAGCTTCATCGTATTCTGCCTGTATTCGCTGACGCAGGGCGTCGTCGCTGTCAACCGCGAAATCCACCATGCCGATGTTTACGCGATCTCCCGCAAGGAGGTGCCGTCGCCGACCCAACAGCAGAAAAGCAGTGTTCCCGATTGCGACGCATCCAACGTCGCGCTGTCGCTTACTCCGGCCGCATCGAGCTTCGGTGTGGGCGGCACGATGGACTTCACCGCTTCCGTGAAATACAACGGTTCCGGCAAGGCTGGCTGTCTGATCGACGTGTCCCAGGCGGGCATGGTGCTGACGATCAAGTCGGGCAAGGACGTGGTCTGGAAATCGAACGTATGCCCCGTGGACACGGATTACCGGCTGATAGCCAAGGGCGACGAGGTCAAGCAGACGATCACTTGGCCGGGCGTGCGTTCCGGCAGCGAATGCGCCGACGCGGCGGACCTGCCGAACGTGGACCGTGGCGTGTATTCGGCCCAACTGTCGGTCAAAGGACATGCGAAAACCAAGTCGGAACCGGTCGGCATCACAGTGGAATAAAATCTACAGGTTATGTTATTCTAATGACTTTGCGTAGATGCGTGTCATATAGCGGGCACGCTGACAAGGAAGAGGCGCCCGCGTATTAGGCATATGGTGGCCAATGAGAGCGCTTCCGGGGAAACATATCGATACGATTAGCGAGCGATAAGGAACGTCCATTGGCTGAGGCTACGACGAACACCACCACCATCATCGCACGCGCCGACCAGCATGATATTGATCTGCACAAGGCGTCGGACCGTGTGAATTTCGGCTCCATCCGCGAGCCCATTGATGTACCCTACCTGTTGGGTGTACAGACTGACAGCTTTGACTGGCTCATCGGCAACGAGCGCTGGCAGAAGCGAGTCCAGGAGGATCTGGAGAACGGCACCAACACCGTGCCCCACACCTCCGGTCTTGACGAGGTCTTCCAGGAGATCTCCCCGATCGAGAACTTCGCTCAGACCATGAGCCTGACCTTCTCCGATCCGTACTTCGAAGAGCCGCGCCACACCGTGCAGGAATGCAAGGAGAAGGATTACACCTACTCCGCGCCGCTGTACGTGAACGCCGAATTCGAAAACGGCGACACCGGCGAAATCAAGTCCCAGACCGTGTTCATGGGCGATTTCCCGCTGCAGACCCCGCACGGCACCTTCATCATCGGCGGCACCGAGCGAGTGATCGTGTCCCAGCTCGTGCGTTCCCCGGGCGTGTACTTCGACCGCTCCCAGGACCGTACCTCCGATAAGGAAGTCTTCGGCGCGAAGATCATCCCGAGCCGTGGCGCATGGCTCGAGTTCGAGATCGACAAGCGCGACGTCCTCGGCGTGCGCGTGGACCGTAAGCGCAAGCAGTCCGCCATCGTGTTCCTCATGGCCATCGGCATGACCAAGGATGAGATCGCCGACGCCTTCAAGGACTACCCGCTGGTCATGGACGCTCTCGCCAAGGAGACCGTGCAGACCCAGGACGAGGCCCTGACCGACCTGTACCGCAAGATCCGTCCGGCCGACACCCCGACCCCGGAAGCCGGCAAGAACCTGCTGGACTCCTTCTACTTCAACACCAAGCGTTACGATCTGGCCCGCGTCGGCCGTTACAAGATCAACCGCAAGCTTGGTCTGGAAAAGGACGTCAACGACCGCAGCCTGTCCCGCGAGGACATCATCGCCACCATCAAGTACCTGGTCACCCTGCATGCGGGCGATACCAAGTTCCCGGGCAAGCGCGACGGCAAGGACGTTGACCTGCGCGTGGACGTCGACGATATCGACCACTTCGGCAACCGTCGTATCCGCCAGGTCGGCGAGCTGATCCAGAACCAGCTGCGCACCGGCCTGAGCCGTATGGAGCGTGTGGTCCGCGAGCGTATGACCACCCAGGATCCGGAGGCCATCACCCCGCAGTCCCTGATCAACATCCGTCCGGTGAACGCCACCATCAAGGAGTTCTTCGGAACCTCCCAGCTGTCCCAGTTCATGGACCAGAACAACCCGCTGGCTGGCGTGACCAACAAGCGTCGTCTGTCCGCTCTGGGCCCCGGTGGCCTGTCCCGCGACCGCGCCTCCATGGAAGTGCGCGACGTGCACCCGTCCCACTTCGGCCGTATGTGCCCGATCGAATCTCCTGAAGGCCCGAACATCGGTCTGATCGGCTCCCTGGCAACCTTCGGACGCATCAACCCGTTCGGTTTCATCGAGACCCCGTACCGCAAGGTCGTCAACGGCCACGTCACCGACGAAGTCGAGTACATGACCGCAGACCGCGATGCCGAGCACGTCATCGCCCAGGCCAACCAGGAGCTCGACGAGAACGGCAACTTCGTCAAGAAGCAGGCCCTTGCCCGAGTCGGCGAAGAGGAAGCGGTCGATGTGCCGGTCAGCTCCGTCGATTACATGGACGTCTCCCCGCGTCAGATGGTTTCCGTCGGCGCCTCCCTGATTCCGTTCCTGGAGCACGATGAGGGCCACCGAGCGCTGATGGGCACCAACATGCAGCGTCAGGCCGTGCCGCTGATCGAATCCGAGCGTCCGCTCGTGGGCACCGGCGCCGAATGGCGCGCCGCCGTCGATTCCGGCGACGTCATCCTGGCCGAGAAGCCGGGCGTGGTGACCTACGTGTCCGCCGACATCATCCGTACCATGAACGACGATGGCACCACCAGCTCTTACAAGCTGGCCAAGTTCCAGCGCTCCAACCAGACCACCTGCTACAACCAGGTCCCGCTCATCCACGACGGCGAACGCGTGGAAGCCGGCACCGTGCTGGCCGATGGTCCGGCAACCCAGAAGGGCGAGATGGCACTGGGCAAGAACCTGCTCATCGCCTTCATGCCGTGGAACGGCTACAACTACGAGGATGCTGTGATCATCTCCCAGCGCCTCGTGCAGGACGACACCCTGAGCTCCATCCACATCGAGGAGTACGAGATCGACGCCCGCGAAACCAAGCTGGGTGCCGAAGAGATCACCCGCGACCTGCCGAACGTCGGCGAGGACGCGGTGGCCAACCTCGACGAGCGTGGCATCATCCGCATCGGCGCCGAAGTCGAAGCCGGCGACATTCTGGTCGGCAAGGTCACCCCGAAGGGCGAGACCGAGCTGACTCCGGAAGAGCGTCTGCTGCGCGCCATCTTCGGTGAGAAGAGCCGCGAGGTGCGTGACACCTCGCTGCGCGTGCCTCACGGCGAGACCGGCACCGTCATCGCGGTCAAGGAAATCACCCGCGAGGATGCCGAGGAAGACGGCGACGAACTGCCGAACGGCGTGAACCAGATGATTCGCGTCTACATCGCACAGCACCGTAAGATCACCCAGGGCGACAAGCTCTCCGGCCGTCACGGCAACAAGGGCGTCATCTCCCGCATCCTGCCGGAAGAGGACATGCCGTTCCTCGCCGACGGTACTCCGGTCGACATCATGCTGAACCCGCTGGGCGTGCCTTCTCGAATGAACCTTGGCCAGGTGCTGGAACTGCACCTCGGCTGGATCGCGCACGCCGGCTGGGACATCTCCCTCGACCCGGATGCCGAGGCCGCTTGGAAGAAGTACGTGCCGCAGGGCGCCGAAAAGGGCGCTCCGGGCACTCCGGTGGCCACCCCGGTGTTCGACGGCGTCCGTCCGGAGACCATCAAGGGCCTGCTCAGCTGCACCCTTCCGGACCGCGACGGCAACAAGCTCGTCGGCCCCGACGGCAAGGCGACCCTGTTCGACGGCCGTACCGGCGAACCGTTCCCGAAGCCGATCTCCGTGGGCTACATGTACATGCTGAAGCTGCACCACCTGGTCGACGACAAGATCCACGCCCGCTCCACCGGCCCGTACTCCATGATCACCCAGCAGCCGCTGGGCGGCAAGGCTCAGTTCGGTGGCCAGCGCTTCGGCGAGATGGAAGTGTGGGCCCTCGAGGCCTACGGTGCCGCCTACACGCTGCACGAAATGATGACCACCAAGTCCGATGACGTCGACGGCCGCGTGCGCGTCTACGGCGCCATCGTGAAGGGTGAGAACCTGCCGCCGGCAGGCATCCCGGAGTCCTTCAAGGTGCTGCTTAAGGAAATGCAGTCCCTGTCCCTGAATGTCGAAGTGCTCAACGCCGAAGGCGTGGCCATCGACATGAAGGACGAGGATGACGATCCGTCCACTTCCTCCGATGACCTCGGCTTCAACATCGGTGCGCGTCCTGACGCCGCCGCCAAGGAAGACCAGGTTGCCGAGGAGCCCGAATTCCAGTGATTGAAAGGATTGGCCGCGCTGCAGCACAGCGTGCAGCGCGGCCAATCCCCGAACAACGTGATAAGCATTAAGAATCGATAGACAGGACAATAGAGTGCTGGACGTCAACGAATTTGACAAACTGAGGATCGGACTGGCCACCGCCGACGACATCCGTAACTGGAGCTACGGCGAGGTCAAGAAGCCGGAGACCATCAACTACCGTACCCTGAAGCCGGAGAAAGACGGCCTGTTCGGCGAGCAGATCTTCGGACCTACCCGCGACTGGGAATGCGCCTGCGGCAAGTACAAGCGCGTGCGCTTCAAGGGCATCGTCTGCGAACGCTGCGGCGTGGAAGTCACCAAGAGCCGTGTGCGTCGTGAGCGCATGGGCCACATCGAGCTCGCCGCTCCGGTGACCCACATCTGGTTCTTCAAGGGTGTGCCGTCCCGACTGGGCTACCTGCTGGACATCGCGCCGAAGGACCTCGAGAAGGTCATCTACTTCGCGGCCTACATGGTCACCAAGGTGGACGAAGAGCAGCGTCATCAGGACCTGCCGGACCTGCAGCAGGAGTTCGACAACGAGATCGCCAACCTCGAGAAGCGCCGCAACGCCGAAATCGAGGAGCGCGCCAAGAAGGTCGAAGCCGATTTGGCCGAGCTCGAAGCCGAAGGCGAAGCCAAGGGCTCCGCACGCGCCAAGCTGCGCAACAGCGCCGAGCGTGAAATGGCCGCCATCCGTACCCGCTACGACGAGCAGATCCAGCGTCTGAGCGCCGTGTTCGACCGCTTCAAGACCCTGAAGCCGGGAGACATGGAAGGCGACGTCGACCTGTGGCGTGAGATGGAAGACCGCTACGGCGATTACTTCGAAGGCTGCATGGGCGCCGAAGCCATCAAGAAGCGTCTGCAGGACTTCGACCTCGAGGCAGCCTCCAAGCAGCTGCGCGAAGAGATCGACACGGGCACCGGCCAGCGCAAGGCCCGCGCCCTGAAGCGTCTGAAGGTCGTCAACGCGTTCCTGACCACCGGCAACAAGCCGGAGGCCATGGTGCTCGACGTGATCCCGGTCATCCCGCCGGACCTGCGCCCGATGGTGCAGCTCGACGGTGGCCGTTTCGCCACCTCCGACCTCAACGACCTCTACCGTCGTGTGATCAACCGTAACAACCGTCTGAAGCGCCTCATCGAGCTCGGCGCCCCGGAGATCATGCTCAACAACGAGAAGCGCATGCTCCAGGAAGCCGTCGACTCCCTGTTCGACAACGGCCGTCGTGGCCGTCCGGTCACCGGCGCTTCGAACCGTCCGCTCAAGTCCCTGAGCGACATGCTCAAGGGCAAGCAGGGCCGTTTCCGTCAGAACCTGCTCGGTAAGCGTGTGGATTACTCTGGCCGTTCCGTGATCGTGGTCGGCCCGTCCCTGCGCATGCACCAGTGCGGTCTGCCGAAGCCGATGGCCCTCGAGCTGTTCAAGCCGTTCGTCATCAAGCGCCTCGTGGACCAGGGCTTCGCGCAGAACATGAAGAGCGCCAAGCGCCTCGTGGACCGCGCGGACTCCGAAGTGTGGGGCGTGCTCGAAGAGGTCATCTCCGAGCATCCGGTGCTCCTGAACCGTGCACCTACGCTGCACCGTCTGGGCATCCAGGCATTCGAGCCGATCCTGGTGGAAGGCAAGGCCATCCACCTGCCGCCGCTTGCCTGCGCCGCATTCAACGCCGACTTCGATGGCGATCAGATGGCAGTCCACCTGCCGCTGTCCGCCGAAGCCCAGGCTGAGGCCCGTTCCCTGATGATGGCTTCCGACAACATCCTGAAGCCGGCAGACGGCCACACCGTGACCATGCCGAGCCAGGACATGATCCTCGGTCTGTATTACCTGACCACCGTCATCGACGGCGCCAAGGGCCAGGGCCGCGTGTTCTCCTCGCTGGAAGAGGCCGAAATGGCGCTCGACAAGCACGAGATCGACATGCAGGCCAAGGTGCTCATCCGCCTTCCGCAGGACTTCGTGCTGCCGAAGGACTGGGAGCCGGGCGAGGTCAAGGTCGTCGATCCGGAACCGGGCAGCCCGGACGTGGTCAAGGAGGAGCGTTTCCATGACGGCTCCGTCCTGTTCGCCACCTCCTACGGCCGTATCCTGTTCAACGGCACCTTGCCGGTCGACTACCCGTTCGTCAACGAGCAGGCGCCGAAGAAGCGTCTGAGCAAGATCGTCGACGACATCGCGACCCGTTACTCCACCGCTCAGGTGGCCGTGACGCTGGACGCCCTGAAGGATCTGGGCTTCACCCGCGCACCGTGGTCCGGCGTGTCCTTCGCGTTCTCCGACGTTATCCAGCCGCCGGAACTGGACGAGTACATCGAAAAGTACGAAGGCGAAGCCGACAAGGTCAACGAGAACTACGAAATCGGTATGCTCACCGAAGAGGAGCGTCGTCAGGAACTGGTCGACCTGTGGACCAAGTGCACCAGCGAGGTCTCCGAGGCGGTTGAGGAACACTTCGATTCCAAGAACAACCTGGCCATCATCGTGCAGTCCGGTGCACGAGGAAACATGATGCAGATCAACCAGATCGCAGGTATGCGAGGCCTGGTGGCAAACCCGAAGGGCGAGATCATTCCTCGACCGGTCAAGTCCAACTACCGTAAGGGCCTGTCCGTGCTGGAATACTTCATCTCCCAGCACGGCGCGCGTAAGGGTCTGGCCGATACCGCACTGCGTACCGCAGAGTCTGGCTACCTGACCCGTCGTCTGGTGGACGTCTCCCAGGACGTGATCGTGCGCGAGGAGGACTGCGGCACCAAGCGCGGCCTGACCATGAAGGTCGGCGAACGCGATGCCGAAGGCAACCTGCACCTGGTCAAGGCCGCCGACGGTGGCCCGTACTCCCGTCTGCTCGCGGCCGACGTCATCGACCCGGCCGACGGCGAGACCGTGCTGTACAAGGCCGGCGACGCCCTGTCCATGGACGTGCTCAACGATCTCGTTGCCCACGGCGTGGAAGAGGTCAAGGCCCGTTCCGTGCTGACCTGCGAATCCAAGCGTGGCGTGTGCGCCAAGTGCTACGGCTGGTCCCTGGCCACCAACAAGCTGGTGGACGTCGGCGAGGCCGTCGGCATCGTGGCAGCACAGTCCATCGGTGAGCCTGGTACCCAGCTGACGCTGCGTTCCTTCCACTCCGGCGGCGTCGCTTCCGCTTCCGATATCACCCAGGGTCTTCCGCGTGTCACCGAGCTTTTCGAAGCCCGTACCCCGAAGGGCGAGGCTCCGATCGCGGAGTTCGCCGGCGTGGTCAAGGTGGAAGACACCGAGCGCGGCCGTCAGGTCACCCTGAAGCCGGACGACGACTCCGTCGAGCCGATCGTCTACCCGGTGACCCGTCGTGCGCCGATGCTGGTCAAGGACGGCGACCATGTCGAAGCCGGCACCCAGCTCATCGAAGGCTCCGTCGACCCGAAGAAGATCCTGCGCATCCTCGGCCCGCGCGCCGCACAGGTGAACATCGTGGAGGAAGTGCACACCGTGTACCGCTCCCAGGGCGTGGATATCCACGACAAGCACATCGAGGTCATCGTGCACCAGATGCTGCGTCGCATCACCGTGATCGACTCCGGCGACACCGACCTGCTGCCGGGCGAACTCGTGGACAAGGCACGCTTCAAGGCCGCCAACATGGAAGCCGTGAAGAACGGTGGCAAGCCGGCCGCCGGCCGTCCGGAGCTGATGGGCATCACCAAGGCTTCGCTGGCCACCGATTCCTGGCTGTCCGCGGCCTCCTTCCAGGAGACCACCCGCGTGCTCACCGAAGCCGCCCTGAACCAGAAGGTCGATGACCTGAAGGGCCTCAAGGAGAACGTCATCATCGGTAAGCTCATCCCGGCAGGTACCGGCCTCGCCCGTTACCGCAATGCCACGGTGGAGCCCGACAAGGCCATCCGCGACACCATCTACCCGAACTTCGGTTTGGGCGGCGAAGGCACCGACAGCTCCTTCGGCGACACCGACCTGTCCGATGTGGACTTCTCCAACATCGACTTCGGCGACCTGAAGCTGGGCGATGACTTCAACCCGGATGACTTCCTGGACGACAACGGCGGCCAGACCGATCTGGGCGATACCCTGTGAGATTCCCCTCACGATAGTCGACAGACGAATCATCTGACATAGCGAAAGGCGGAACCGACCAATACCGGTCGGTTCCGCCTTTCGCTATATCTATATGTCGTGGGATTGCGAGGTTGTGGATTAATCGCGGGGGAGGGTTTCGCAGTCGTCTTTTGACGTTACTTGATCTTCTCCGAAAGCGTGGTTTCCAGATCCTTCAACGAACCGCTGAGATCGGCCTCCTTCGCGGCCTTTTGCAAATCGGACTGATCCAGGGTCGGCGAATCGATGTCGGACATCTTCGCATGAAGATCCTGAAGCTTTTCGTAATCGGCGGACCCATACTCGATATCGTTGAGATTCAGATCGGCCATCTGATCCACAATGTCCTTCTTCTTGCTGACGCTTTCCTGCATATCCGCGCCATACTCGGCATAGGACTTGATGGGAACCTTGGCCAGATCGCCGGCGTCGGCGGCACAGCTTTCGAGCGCCTTGGAAAGATCGCGATAGTACGAAGACATGTCGGCGGAGTCGAATTTCGGCAGCTTCGTGCAGGTATGCGTCATCTTCATGAGCGCGGGCATGGTCTGGGCCAGATCGTTCATGTACCTCTCGTATTTCGCACGGTCCCGCTCGAACGTCTCGTACTTCTCCTTGACGTCCTTGTCTTTTTTCACGGCCTTCATGGCAGCCAGCTTGTCGCTGTCCTGCTTGAAGGTCTTCAACTTCTTCTTGCCCTCGTCATAAGCGGAGGATGAATCGTTGTCCGTATTGCTGCGGCTGGCCGTACGGCATGGGTTGCGGCTGTCCGTATTGAGGCCCGCCCGGCTGTGGCTGACTGTAGTTTGGCGCCTGCGGCTGCGGAGGCTGGTTATACTGCGGTTGCCCATTCTGCGGTTGACCATACGGAGGAGTGTTCGCCATGTGAAAAGTCCTTCTTATCCTTTTTCCTTTTTTTTGAATGTCGAATCCGTGAACACGGAGGGAAACATCGACGTGTCCGTCTCTTTTGACGAGTTACAGCATAATATTTTGAGACGGAATATGCGAGCATCGTATTGCAGAATGAGTATCGTCAGACGGCATGGACGTCACCTTCCTACAATGGGAATATGAGTTTTCTACCTTACCCGCCGCCGCCCGAACCAGGGTGGTATGACGATGACGTCACGGTGATGGCGCAACCCACAGCCGAACCCGTCGACAATGCCGCCGATTCCTTGGAAACACGCGAACGGCTCGCCGCACAGAACGAATCGGGCGACCACGATATGCAGGATGTTTCCGTTGCGAAGGGCGACGCTGCCGTTTCGGACGAGGACGATATCGACTGGGACGGCACCGTGCTTTCCGAAGCCTTCACCATGAAGCAGCCGAAGCACACGTACGTGCTGGACAACGAGCAGACCGGACAGCAGGTGATCGTGGATATGGGCGTGCTCCTTGGCCGCAAGCCTTCGGCCGAAGTGCCCGCCGGCGCCAAATCGGTCAAGCTGGAGGATCCGACGCGCACAATCTCACGCAACCATGCGGCGATCAGCTTCGACCAGGATGGCACGCTGTGGATAGAGGATTACGGTTCGCTCAACGGCACGTACATCATCCAAGACGATGTCGAAACCAAAGTGGAACACAAGCCGATGCAGCTGGAGGCGCCATGCACGGTGCGTATCGGCGACCAGTTCTTCCAATTCCGCAAACAGTGAGGGCGTTTGTCAGTGAAGACACGATTACGCTGACGGACTGCGTTGACGATTTGTGTTGACAGCGTCGGCGCGGACGGTTAGCGGTAAGACGATAAGGGGTTGTCACGGAGATTCCCGCGACAACCCCTTATGTTTCAAATGGTCTGATAATCGGCGTTAGCTCACTGCTGGCGCAGACGAATGGCCGCGTTGATGGCCGAATCGTTCAACTGGCCAAGCCAGGCAAGCAATTCCGGATAGATGTACGGATTGCGCGCAAGACACGGACGAAGCTCCGGCGCTTCGCTGGCGATACGGGCCATCAACATCTGATCGGTGGTGGTCATGGCCAGTTCCGCGGTGAACCCCGCGTCTGCCGGCGATTCCTGGGCCGCGGCATACTGCTGTTCGGCATACTGCTGTTCCGGTTCGTTCTGCGGCTGGCTCGATGAATAATCGGCCACTTCGGACAAATCGGCGGGATTCATGTATGGGTCGACATACTCGGTCGAAGCCTCGTTGGACGCCGCATAGGCAGCGTCCTGACCGTATTGCTGGTTCACCGGCTGTTCCGGCTGATACTGCTGCTCCTGCTGGAACTGTTCCGCCACTGCCGGCTGATACTGCTGCTCCGGCTGGACCTGTTCGGCAACCGGTTCGGCCATTGGCTGGGCCGTCGGCTCGGCAATCAGATGCGGCTGCACGCCATTTTGCGGAACCGGCCAGCCCATCGCCACCAGCTGCTGGCGGGCGCGCTCATCGCCGAATTCGGCGACCCAACGCTTCAGACCCGGGTACGCTCGCGGATTGGCAACGACATTCGCACCGAATTCCGGATTCTCGTACGCGATTTTCGCCAGGAACACGGGATCGGCGTTCGGATCCTGCACGGCCGCCACCGCGGCATCGAAATCGACCATCATGATCTCCTTGTCTCGTGGTCTGTAACCATCTTATTGAATGACTCGTAACGTTTGCAACGTACCGTCCAGCACATCGTCGATATCCTCGTCATCGCCGATCTTGCTGACGTTCCAATCCTCGTCGCACGGCATATCGGAACGCATATCCACCACGATGACGGTGATGTTGTCGCGGCCACCGGCGTTCAGCGCGGCGCGTACCAGCATGTCCGCGGCCATCTGCGGGTCGGCGTACGCCGCCGCGATCTCGGCAAGCTGCTCACGGCCGATCTGCGCATGCAGCCCATCGGAACAGATGATGAACCGTCCGTCCGCACGCGCGGCGTACCAGTCAGGCTGGATGCCGGCAGGCGCGCCGACACATTGCGTGATGATGTTGCGCGGAATGCAACGGCTCGCCTCATCGGGCAGCATCTGCCCCGAATCGATGGCGTTCTGCCGTTCCGAATGGTCGCGGGTGATGCACGTCAGCGAATCCGCCAGCCACGCGCCATTGCCGTCGGCGCGCATATGGTACGTGCGGGAATCGCCCACATTGACGATGTAACACCGTTCATCGGAACATATCGCGTCATCGCCGACACGCGTCGGCAGCAGCACGCCGCTGATGGTAGTGCCCGCAACGCCGCCGAGCTGCTCACCCAGACGGAGCACCTCCTGCTGGGCAAGGATCAGCGTTTCGTCAATCGCGTCAAGATCGCGCGTCGGCAGTTCGGCCAAACGCGCGAACCGTTCCGCAACATCGGAACTGGCCTGCTTGCCGCCCTTGCCGCCACCCATGCCGTCGCACACCACATACACGCCGTTGCCTGCGCAGGCGCTGTCCTGGTTGTCTTTCCTACGCAAGCCGATATTGCTGTTCAGACCGACCTCAATATGTTTGACGTTCATGAGTCCCGCCCTTTCACACCGATTTTCCGCAAGCGGATTTTCCGGAAGTGGAACATGTCCGCAAGCGATAGTTTCGCCCGCCACCTGCGGAACGTCGGCAGCGAGCCGAGCATGAACTTTCGTTCTTCGGCGATGTCATGCCAGTAGCGTTCCGCATGCTCCTGCGTGACATCGCCTCCGGAGAAGGCCGCGTAATCAGCCTCCCTGCCCAGCGCGAGCAGTGTATTGGCATCGAAGCCCATCTGTTCGGCGATGGCCTGCGCCTGCTCGTTTCTGGTGCCTTGGACGTCAAGGCCGCTTTGCCGGGCAAGCGCCGCGACCGCCTGCCATCCGGCAGCGACGCGTTGCGATGCGCTGCCATGCCTGCGAGCCCGAGCCAGGGCGATCGCCTTGATGGCGAGCAGCAGGCCGCAGACGATGAGCACCGTCCACAGAGGGCTGCCGTAGATGGCGACTTTTCTGACGATTCTGCCGAAACGCTGCCAGAACAGGCTCGTCGGCGTCTCGTCGGCCATGCTGCCGCCAAGCGACGTTTTGCCCTTGGCTTGGTTGTCGTCACGCAGCGGATCGGTAAGCGGCACCGGAGGCTGACGCACCAAGGTCTGCGGATTGGGCGGAGTGAGATTCTGGTTCTCGTCGGGAACCTTCGTTTCCTTCGGTGTCGGGTAGAACGCCACCCATCCGTAACCGTCCAGCTTGATCTCCACCCAAGCGGTCACATCGTTGCCGGTGAATTTCGTGGTGGTGGTTTTGCCATGCTTCTCGGTGCGGCTGTCACTGATCTCGCCCTCGTCGTTCTTCGGCAGGAAGCCCAGCACCACGCGGCTCGGCAAGCCGAGACTGCGGGCCATAAGCGCCATCGCGGAAGCGTATTGCTCGCTGTCTCCAACCATCGCACTGCCGGCGAGCAGCTGGTCGATACGATAGTTGCCGTGACCGGCTCTGGATGGGTAATCGCCATTCAAACCATGGGAGAACCAGCCGGATTCCCTGAGCTTGTCGGCAAGAGACTGCGCGGCCTCGCCGCCCTTGGACTGGCCGCCCGCAATCGCGGTGGCCAGCTTATCCACGCAATCGGGCACATCCTCCGCCTTGGGCTGGCTGATGGAGGAAGCATTCGCCTTGGCGATCTCCTTATCCGTCGGCGTCCGTGGAATGACGCCGGTTTCCGTATAGGACAATCCCGGAGAGGTGCGCGAAGGGTAGATCGCCGACATGGTGTCGGTGTTGTAGTAGAACGAATCGGCGTCCGACGATGTGGCGAACTTCACGCTGGAAGCCGCGCCGGCCATCGGCAGCCAATAGTCGCTCAAACCGTCATCGACCGTGAATTTCGCGGTGAACCGCTTGCCGGTGGCGTTGTTTGTGATGGAATCGCCCACACGATGGTAGTTGGAGGAATCCGAAGCCATGGTGGAATCGGACAGGTTCCACACATTGCCGTCGAAACGGTCCATAACCGCCAAACGCACCGTGGAACCGGCCGGCAGATCGTCGACGGTCAGCAGCACATCGTCCTTATGGTTCTTGATATACGAACGCATGCCGCTCAACGGGCTGGTGTAATCGTACGGGCTCAGCGGCGGATCATAATGGTCGCGCAGAATGGTGCGGTTTTGCCCGACCACCAAGCATCCGCCGATCGCCACAGCCGAAGCCAGCAGCACGATGACTACGGAACTGAGCCAACGGCCCAATTCCAACAGTTTCCAACGCGCGCTGACCCAAACCACCAGCACGACCGCCATAATCGTGCCGATCGCCATACGGTAGAAGCCGCTCGACGTGCCAAGCAGCGCGCAGATCGCAAGATTCGCCACGACGGGAACGACCGCGACCATCGTAAGCCGGCCATCCTCCGCAACCGCGAAGATACCGGCCAGCAGCGCGGCCCACAGGCAGATCGTCCACACGGCGAGCAGCGAGCCGTCGCCGGTGCCGGTCGGCGGGTCGATGGCCAGCAGGTATTTGAACGAGCCGAGCATCCGCATCCACCCCTGCGTCAACGTGCGCAATGTGGGAATGACATGGGCGATGGTGGTGCCATTCAGGAAGATGACCGGGCCGACCACCAGCTGCGCACACGCCATGAACAGCATCTGCCACCACAGGCGCAACGCGGGAACGAGACCGGCAAGCGCCACGAGCGAGCCGATGATGGTGGCGGGGATTGCGGCGCTCGTCCAAGACAGGGCGGAGCCGTATACGTCGATGAGGTTGCTGGCTGCGGCGATGGTCAGCAGGGCGGCGACCGTGAGGCTTGCGTATTGCGCGGCGTGTGGCTGGTTGGTGTTGGGCATGGCTGGGGACTTGCCGCTGCGGGACATCCAGATGACGGAGTGGGTGGAGTTCGCCCATGAGCCGGTGCCTGTGCCGGTCGCCATGCCAGTGTTGGTGTTGGCGGAGTTGGTGCCTGTGCCGGTGAGGTTGCCGGTGAAATTGCCGGTGTTGGTGAATGTGGTGCTCATGCCAGCACCCCCATGATCATGGGGAGGTCGTTGAGGTCTCCCACGGTTGCCAAGGTGAAGTCGGAGTAGCGTTTGATGGCGCGCGGTTGGCCGGTTGCGGCTTGAAGCACCACGCAGGTTGCGGAGCGGGGGAGTGCGAGGACCATGTGTTTGATGTCGTCGATGGTTTTGAGCCTGCCGACGGTGAAGAAGTAGAAGGATGCGTCGGGGGCATGTTCGAGAGTGGTTTGCGCGAGGTTGGGATTGTCGTCGATGTCAGGGTCGATGCCGCTGCAGCCATCGAGAAATTCCGTGGCGTTGCGCGGAATGGCGTGCGTGGAACCGGCATGCGCGGTGACTGGCCGGTTCTGCTGCAGGCATTGCACGCCGATGGAGGCGTGGACGGATACGGCCAGTTCGAATTCCTGGGAATCGATGTAATCATCCGGGTTCACGCTGATGGTCAGAGCGGTGTCGGTACGGCGGGTGGCTTCGTATTGGCGGATCATAAGCGATCCGGTTTTCGCGGAGCTGAGCCAATGCACGTTGCGTACGTCATCGCCGGGCTCGTATTCGCGCAGGCCGTAGAAGTCGAGGTCGTCGTCGACGATTTCGCCGCTTGGCTGACCTTCCAAATCGCGTGGAATGCCGGCGTTCAGGGTGCTGAGCAGCACGGTCTGCGGATGAATGAACACGTTGATCTGGTCCACGAGTTTCTTTTCGTGGCGGATCAGACCGAACGGGTCGCCTTTGCGGATGGATAGCGGGCCGATGGGCAGCACCGCGCGGCTGACGGCGGTGAATTCCACAGTCGTCTGGCGTGACTGGCCTGCGGCGAGCATGGGAATGGCGAACCGTTCGTGGTTGTCTCCGATGGGCAGGTCGCCGCGCGCCGACGTGGTGGGGGTGCGGCCCGGATTGTCCACGCAGACGTCGACTTTCACCGTGTCTGACACCGTGACGCGTCTGCTGGACACGTCGATGGTGGCTTGGAACGAGGTGTTGCCAAGGGAAAGCATGACCGCCGCGGCCAGCATGACCGCGAACACCACCGCCATGGCCAGCAGCTCATGCCACCCCAGCAGGACGAACGCCACCAGCGAGGCGACGGCGAGCGCCGCCACCGCCCAGCCAAGCGGCGACACGTATGAGGTGGCCAGTCGCTTGATGCGATGTTTGAGGCGGCGTAGGGATCGTTGGATGGTCCGTCTGCGCTGCACTGTGTGCGAATGCCGCATTCCTTGACCTTTCGGATTGTGTGGTGCGTATGCCGGGGTGGATTGTGTTTCAGGCGTTGGCGCCCAGGGTTGGGGCCGGCACGTCTTCGAGGATCTGGCCGATCATCTGTTCGGGGGTGTTTCCGGCGAAGGTGGCTTCGGCGGTGAGGGTGATGCGGTGCGCGAGCACGGGTACGGCGAGGTTTTTGACGTCGTCGGGCACTACGTAGCCGCGGTTGTCGGAGGCGGCCCATACGCGCGCGCAGCGGGTCAAGGCGAGCGCGCCTCGCATGGAGGAGCCGACTTGGATGCGTTCGTTGTGGCGGGTGGCTTCCACCAGTCGCACGATGTATTCGAGGATCGCGTCGTCGAGATGCACGGTTTCGCTGATGTTGCGCATGCGCAGCACGTCTTCGCCGGTGAGCACCGGATGCACGGTGGCGGCGCGGTCGGTGACGTTGACCTGTTTCAGGATGTTGACGCTCACGTCGTGGCTTGGATAGCCGATGGTGGTTTTGATGAGGAAACGGTCCATCTGCGCTTCCGGCAGCTTGTAGGTGCCGAGCTGTTCGATCGGGTTCTGGGTGGCGATGACCATGAACGGCTGCGGCACCGGGTGGGTGACGCCGTCGACGGTGACCTTCTGCTCTTCCATGACTTCGAGCAGTGCGGACTGTGTTTTCGGTGAGGCGCGGTTGATTTCGTCGGCGAGCACGATGGACGCGAAGATCGGGCCTTCGCGGTATTCGAATTCGCCGCGCTTCTGGTCGTAGTAGGTGACGCCGACCACGTCGGACGGCAGCAGGTCCGGGGTGAACTGGATACGTTTGAACGACATGTCGATGGAGTTGGCAAGGCCTCGCGCCAGCTGGGTTTTGCCGGTGCCCGGGTTGTCTTCGAGCAGGATGTGCCCGCCGACCACCATGGCTGTGGCGCATTGGCGGATGGGCGCTTCCTTGCCGACCACGACCTGGGAGACGTTGTCTACGAGCTTGGCGAACTTCTCATGGAATTCGGTGATGTCTTTGCTGGGTGCGGTCATCATGGACGTGTCGACGACCGGCTGGGATTGTTTGACGGGCTGTACAGGCTGGCTGGGCTGGACGGGCTGGGTTGGCTGGACGGGCTGCTGCGCGGGCATTGCGACTGCCGGATCGGCGGCCGGTTGGCGAAGGTTCTGCGGCATCGGCTGACGGAACCGCGGCTGGTTCGGCGTTGCCGGGGCGGACTGTTGCGGCAACGCCGGTTGGGTGGTGCCGTGCGCGCTCAGCAGCGTGCCCTCCGGATCCTCATCGGCTTGCGGCTGCTCCGGCAGATTCGGCGTGTGGAACGCCGGCTGCTGCTGACCGGGTTGGCTGGGAACGCTTGGATTATGGCCGATGGAACCCAGCTGGGTGGCGTCATCGAAATCGTTGCTCATGGGTTGCTCCTTGCTTGTTGTGTTGCTCGTGTGGATGGTTCGTTGTGTTTGCGATTGCTGTGATCGTCCGTTTCACCATCTGGCGTAGTAGGCCAGGCCGCGGATCCAAGGCTTGGATGCGCCGTCGACGGTGGACAGGGCGACGGAGGATGCCACAGGCCGGTCATTCCGCGTGGCCGCTTCGCCTTCCGTGGACGCGTCAGAATCCGATGGCTCCGACGGTTTTGATGGTTCTGAAGGTTCCGACGGTTCGGGTTTCGGCGTGGGAGCCTTGTACCTGTCATGGTCCAGCAGTGTGCCGCCATTGTCCTCGTTGTTGAGCGCGGTGTCGGTGCCCACCACCTTCGCCTTCCACGCGTAATCGGCTCCGGTCGGCAGCACATCCTTGACGTTCAGTTTGTCGGAGCCCAATACCCAGGCGACGTCATAGGATTTGCCGTCCGCGGTGAAGGTGATCACGGTTCTGCCGGGCTGGCCGTACATGTTCACCGATCCGCCGCTGACCTTGATGATGTTCGGATCATTGGCGTCCCACGTCAGCATCGGCGCCTTGACGGCGGCCTTCACCTTGCGGACGTATGCCGGATCGGCCCTGCCGGACTTGGAGGTGCTTGCCGCGCCATTGAAATGCTGCGTGACGGAACCCGAGGAACAGAACTGCCATTCCTTGAGCGGGAAATCGTGCGATCGTTCGGAAGCGCCGGCATGGTAGGAGCCGAGTCCGTCCGCGCTCACCGTGAACCCGTCGGCGTGGCCGTTCTCCTTCCAACTGACTACGCACACGTCGTCATGCCCCTTGACGCTGACCGATTCGGGCGCCTTCACCGCGTATTTCGGTGTGAAACGTACGGTCGAATCGTCACTGGTCGTTTTCTCCTTGCCGACCACCGCCGCCTTGATGGTGTATTCCCTGGTGTTGAGATCATGATCCGGAATCTTGAAATCGTAGGATCCGGAACATCCGTCGATGCTTGCGCTGACATCTCCGGAAATCTCGACGGCCTTGCATCCCGCGTTGCGGGTGTTGCCCACGGATTCGACGGTGACGGTTCCCGTGGTGTCGTCGTTCGTCACGGAGATCTTCGGCGCATCGGGCTTGCCCCACGGCTTGACCGCGTCGGACGCCTTGGACGGTTGGCTCCAATTCACCTTGTTGTGGGCGCGTACCGTAGCCGTGTACGAGTCGCCGTCGGAAATCGCGTTGTTATCGAAAACAAAATCGATTCCGGTGGAATTTGTCGTCTGCTTGGACGGTGCGTTCCTGCCGGACAAAGTCACCTCGTAATTGTCCACCGACGAGAAATTGCCGTCCGGAGCCTTCCACGTGACGCTCACCGTGTTGCCCTTCACACTGGCCGTCACATCCGTCGGCGCATCAGGCAGCTTGTCCGGCGTGCCCTCGACGGCGTTGGAATCCTTGGACCAGCCGACCTCGTTCCTGGCCTGCACCTTGAACGAGTAGGTCTTGCCGTTCTTCAACCCGTCGATGAGACAGGAGGTTTTCTGCCCGCACGAGCGCTCGCCGGACGCGTCTCCGCCCCACATCACCTTGTATTCGGTGATCGGGCTGCCGTTGGCCGAACCGGCCGTCCAACTCAGATTCACAGCGCCATCCTGCGGGTCGCCGGACACCGCGGAAAGCAGCGGCGCATCAGGCTTGTCCATCACCGAAACGCTGATGGTGCCGGTCGCCTCACGTTCCTTTGTTTTGGTGGCGTCGCGCACGGTGACGACCACCTTGTTGGTGTTCGCGCCGATGTCGGAAGCCGCCCTGATGGACACCACGCCGTTGGATGGGCAATCCACCGTCAGCTTCGACGCGCCATCGGACGTGCATCCGGTCACCGTCAGCGGAGTGTCGGGGAACGGATTGTACGCGTCGGACAGCAGATTCACCTGCTCGCTGGAACCGGCCTTGATTTTCACGGTCTTCTCGGTGACACGGGCGAGCGGCCTGTTGGACGCGGTGACGCGCACGGTCATACCGGCGCTCACCGTACCCTTCGCATATTTGATCGAGACGGGCACGCTCACCGTGGTGCCCGGCGTGGCCGTCTTGTCCGCGGACACGGTCAACGTGCCGGAGGGAGACACTCTGGCATCCACACTGCCGGAATTCACGCCGCCGGAATACGAGTACTGCTTCTCATCCTCGTACAGGCCCGACGCCGAATGGGTCAGCGCCGTCAGATCGATGGTAGTGGCCTTCTCACCGGCCACCACATCGACGGTGGAGGATGAGAACGTCGGCGGCGGAACCTCACGTCCGATCACCGTGATCGGAAGCGTGAGCACCGCCGAATTGACGATCTTCACCTTGTCGTTCTTGTCTCGCTTGCCGTCCACCGCGGTGAAGGTGATGGACGCGGGACCCGCGTAATCCTTCGGCGCGGTGAACCTCAACGTCTGGTCGTTGACGTACAGGTCGCCGTCCGCGGCCTTCGTGGCGCTCACCGAATCGGCGCCGTCCACATACGCGGTCTTGCCCGCGCCCACACGCACGTAGTCGGCGATGTTGATGGTGATGGTCTCACGCGCATTGACCTTCAACGCCGGCGCCTTCGGACGCAGAACCGGCGGAAACACGCCATATGCGGGCACTTGGATGAACGCGGTGGACGTGATGCCGTACGTCGTGTTCGTGACGGTGTACGGCACCGCGCGCGCCTCATCGGTCAGATCAACGGTGATGATGGTGGAATCCTTGCCGCCCTTGACATGCGCATGGTCGGTCGCGGAAGGATCCACGCCCACCTGAAGCTCGTCGGCGGTGCCGGACGGATTGGCAATCCACTGCGAAACGTCCACGTCCACGGATTTCTTGTCGATCGTGGCGGCGGCCGGAACACGGTAATCGTACGCGGTCGGCGGGTCGATGGCGGCGTTCTCGTCGACATTCACCGTCAACGTCGCCGAATCGGACAGGCCAGCCTTGTCCTTGACGGTGTAGACCACGTAATACGTGCCCGCCTGCTTCGGCGTGGTGAACGACAGCATGTTGTCAACGACCTGAATGCCGCCGATGCCTTGCGATTCCACGTCCTTGGACACGGTCAGATCAGTATTGTCCCCGGAAATGTCGTTCTGCGCCACCGGCACGGTGGCCGCGGTGTTCGGACGCAGCGTGATCTCGTCGTCGCGCGCGTACACACCCGAATCGGCTCCGGATTTGAACACGCCCACACGCACCTGCGCGGTGGCCCTCTGACCGGTCCAATCCTCCACGGCGTAGGAGAAGGTGTCCGTTCCGGACGAATCGGCATACGCCTCATACACCAGATACGTGGCGCCCACCTCGCTGATACGGCCCAGTTTCGGCGCTTTGTTGCCCAAGCCGAGCAGCTGCACGTCATCGCCGTCAGCGTCGATGCCGGTGAGCGTGATCGGAATCTGCACCTTCTGACCGGCCGCCACCTGCGCCTCGACGTCGGACGGTGTCGGAGCCGCCTTGTTGGACGCGTCCTTCTGACGCACGTTGATGGTGATGGTGGCCGAGGCCGCGTTGCCGAGATTGTCCTTCACCGTGTAGGTGACGGGGAAGGAGCCGGTTTGTCTGGTGGCCTGATAGCGCACGGTGTCGCCGGACGCGAACACCAGACCCTTGAACGTGTTCTTGTCATACTGCAAGTCGTTCTGCAGGCTCACCGTGGTGCCGTCGGAATACGTGACATGGTCGAGCACGTCCACGGACACGATGCCTTCGGTGCGCACCTGTGTGGTGATGTTCTCGGCCTTCGGCACGGAATTCGACGTGGTCAGCGCCGGCGGCTGCAGGACGATGACGCCGGTCGACGATCCGGCCGCGTTGGCCACGGTGTAGGAGATCCGCACCGGCTCGGTAGGCACCTGACGCGCGGTGATATAGACGCGCTTGTTGCTCACCACACCGGTTTTGATGCCGCTTTGCGCGTCCGCGGTGACGCTGGTCACCGACAGCACGCCGCCCATCGGGTCGACGTCGTTGGCAAGCGGCTCCACGATCGCGGTATTGTCCGCACCTAGCAGCGCCACGTCGTTCGCCGCGATCGGCTTGGCGGCGTCTCCGGCCACCGCCTGCACCTCCACACGAGCCAGACCGGTCGACGGAATGGAACCCTGCGTGATGGTGTACGGCACATAGTAGGTGCCGGGATTGGAGGCGGTGAACGTGATCGACATGTCGGTGGCGTTCATGGTGGTGGCCGCGCCGGACGGCGTCTCCACCGCGGTCAATTCGGCCGGTTCGACGGACGTGCCGTGCACGTACGGTTTGAGCGCGATGGTGGTGCGGGTGTCGGGCGTGGTCTGTTTGACCACGGGGTCGATGACCGCGCCCAGCGTGTTCGCCGGCTTCACGGAGAAGTAGATCATGCCGATGCCGGTCTGCTGGCCGTCGGACACCGTGACCTCGATGCCCGCCCTGCCGGACGACATCGAACCGGCGTTGAAGACCAATTGTCCGTCGGCTCGCGTGGACACCGTCACCTGATCGGTGTTCTGCGGCGATGCCGACACCAAGGTCAGCGGATCGCCGTCGGGGTCGGAGAAGCTGCCCAACGCGTTCGCGGTGTACGAAGCACCCTGCTCCACGTCGATTTCCGGCGGAGTGTCGCTCTGCAGCGGCGCATGGTCGTCGCCGCCGGCCAGCGTGAGCGACACGGTGGCGCTGGACGTCTGCCCGCGCCCGTCGGAAATCTCATAGCTGAAGGACACGTTGCCCGCGGCGGCACCGGAGGCGTCGAGCTGCAGATACCGGCCGTCATACACGGGGGAGACGGTGATGTTCGCGCCATCCGGAGCGCTCACCGACGTGATGCGCAGCACGGAACAGTCGGTCTGCTCGTCGTTGCGCAACACGTCGAGAATCTGCTGCGATCCCACGCGCGCGCCGAACGAATCGTCCACGGCCTTGATCTGCCCCGACTGCGCCGAACAGTTCTTGCTGAAATTATGCTGGTTGTTGGCGCTGTCGTTGTTCTGCTGCTGTTGCTTCGACTGCTTGGTCTCCACCTTGTTCCACTGGATTTTGATGACCTTGGTGGACTCCTGCGGATTCCACACATTGCCGTTGACCACGTCGTTGAGCACCACCAGACGATGGTTGGTGCGGAACACGAGCTGCGAGGTGGGATTGACATCTTCCAACGAGGAAAACTGTGCGTCCTTGTCGTTCGCCGCGCACACCCTGATGTAATTGTTGGCCTTCTGCGCCCACGCGGCGAACACGCAGCCATTGGTGGACGCCGGCTGCACGGCATCGCCCTTGCCGGCATTCGGCAGCTGCGTGACCTTTTTACTACCCAAATCGACCATGGCGATGCCCCGCGGCGTGGAAACCGCCACCCAGCCAGTCTGCCTGCCATCCGTGGACGGCGCCTGCAACGTCGCCTGACCCTGCATGCCGATATCCGCGCTGCCCTTCGGCCAGAACACCTTGCCGGCACCGGCTGCGACCGGCGTCTTGCCGACCACGGTGAACGATTCGACATTCGTGGCGCCCTTGATCGTCGCATCCTTGCCGGGTGTTCCCTGAGGTCCGTCGACACTGAGCACCGCGCCGTCGGACGTGCGGTAGCCGTAGACGACACCGTCATGCGTCACCGCGATACGGCCACCCGACCCCAGCTTCATCTTCGGCGAATCGGTGGTCGGATTCATGGATTTCACATCATCGGCGGACCCGACCCACACATTGCCCGTCTTGACGTTGATGAACGCCGCGGTGTTGCCTCCGACGACGGTCCGCATATCCGATTTGATGGTGGTGTTGCCGCTTTCGCTGACGGTGGAGGCCTCGATGTTGCTGGCCTTCGTACCTTCGGAGATCACGGTGGAGCCATCATGCTGGGCCACGTCGAACCGGGCCGCAGTGGAGGCGACGCCCGCGTCGGCGTCCCGGTTGCGCACGTTGAAACGGGCGGCCTTGCGGTCCTTGAGCGAAGTGACCCACACGGTGCCATCGTCGAGCTGCACGTGACGTTGCGTCACCGAACTGACGATGACGGCTCCGGCGACGATGCCCAGCAACAGCAGCAGCATGACGATCGGCGTGATCCACCGGCGACTGCCGGAAGGCAGCAGCTTGCGCAGCATCGACCCGAATCGCAACTGCCGTTCGTACGATTGCGCCGACTGGTTCTCGGCGTTCCTATGCTTGCTCATCGACTGGCTCTTCCCTGATTGTGCCCAAACTTTGCTTGACAGCGCATCCAACCGCATGCGCCTACCTGTTTGCCCGCATGCATGCCGGGCTGTATTGGTTCGTATCGGTTCATGTCACCCGCATCCGGCCGCAAACTCACGGCTTGGCCGCGCACGCGATCATGGGATTCTCGGACATCTGCCGGTCCGCGCGAACCAGACTCACCTGCACGCACGTCTGCGCGCCGTCGGCCGGATCGATTTCGATACGCGTCGACTCCGTGGTGGTGCCCTGCGCGTTCGGGTCGGTTCCCGAATCGCCGACCAGCGACCACGCGTACGAATCGCCATCCTTCGGAGAAGGATTGACCCACGTGAACCGCACTTTGCCGTCGGCGGTGTATTCGCCCGTAAGATCCTGCACGCTCGGCACACTGCCCGACGTGATCGCCGAATCGGGATCGTCCTCGGCATGGTTCTGGGCGCCATGGTTCTGCACCTGCACCTTGCTGTTGTCGGAAGCCGCATCCATATTCGGCATGACGACGGTGACGAACGCCAACGCCATCACGACCACGGCGGCCGCCGCAGCAACCGTGACGGCCAACGGCTTCACCCACCGGGCATGCTGTTTCGCAACCGGGGCGGACTGGTCGAATGTGGAAGTCTGCGCGTACATGTTCTGCGGATAATCCGGCACACCCTCGACGGTGGTCTGCACGGCACGGCCATACAAGGCCTGTTGCACGCGCTGCATGTCGCGCGCGAACTCCAACGCGGAATAGTAACGATCCTCGGGCGTACGGCTCAAGGCCTTACGCAACACCCGTTCCACTTCGGCCGGCACGTCGGAACGGTTGAGCTTGGGCAGCGGATTGTTGAGAATGACGGACTTGAGCCGTTCGGCCCGCACCTGCCGTTGGGAATCGCCCAGCACATCGGCATAGAAATACTCGTACGGCGATTGGCCGATCAGCATGGCGAACAGCGTGGCGCCAAGCGAATAGATATCGGACGATTCATTGCCGCCACCGCCTTGGGCAAGCACCTCCGGCGCGGCCCACGCGATGGTGAAGCCGACACCCGGACGCCCATAGACGGTCCCGGCGATGCCGAAATCGGCGAGCATGGGCATATTGTGCGCGTTGATGAGAATATTGCTGGGCTTGATGTCTCGATGGATGATGCCTTTGCGATGCGCGGTGAACAGCGCGCTCGCCAGATCGATGCCGACGGTGAGCATCTGGTCGGCGGTGAGACGGCCATGCTCGAGGAACGTCTTGTAATTGCCGCCCGGAGCGTATTCGAACACGGTGTAGCCGCGCCCGTTGACGGTCACTCCGTTCTCATAGACGGAAAGAATGTAGGGGTGTGTGGAGATCTGCCCCATGAAATTCGCTTCGGAACGGAAGCGGACCGCGGCACGTGGGTCGAGCGTGTTCTTGCTGATTTTGATGGCCACCTGACGGGCCGGGGAAAGCTGCTGGTACAGGTACACGTCGGCTTCGGAACCGGAGCCCAGCCGTTTGATCAGTGTGTAGCCGGGAATCTGAGGGGGGATGCTCCTTGAGGCTTCCATGCTTCCTCTTTCCTGTAGTTCCTGCCCGGTTCCGTGCGTTGCGTCTATGCTTCGACTGTACTCGTCGTCATGGGCAGGCCGTCTGTTCGCTGTTGAACCTTCCCGGGCTGCGCCGCTAGTCAATCTTATTGGTGGCGGTGTCCGAAAAACTTTGTAGAGGGTATCGATGTCCATATATAAAGATGGCGGTTCCACGATGACGTTTTCAGGACGGCTTCGGACGATGATATGCGATTCGTGGCCGGACCGTTCGGCTAAGCTGGGGAGACATGATGGATGTGGACGATCTCGATGACGCGACATTGGTTGCGGGGGCACCCCGCAGTGGCAAGACCCGGTTCGCGCTTGACATGCTGGTCGCCGCGATGAAGCGGCATGGCGACGCGTACGCCGTGATGACGGTCTCCGGCAGACAGGTGGCCGACCGGCTCGGCGACACCGTGATCCGCGAACTGTCCGCGATCTCGCAGGCACGCCCCGTCACCACCCTGCCAGCCGTCGCGTTCCGCATCATGACCGCCGTGCGATCGCATGCCGGACAACCCCTGCCGAAACTGCTCAACGGGGCCGAACAGGACGTGGTCATCCGCCGTGTGCTCGCCAGGCATGCCGAACATGCCGAGCACGGCGACGAATGCTCCACCTGCGCGCTATTGCGCACCTACTTCGTGGTCGCCGACTGGTCGGGCATGGTGGTGGACGACGCCACCGACGCCTTCGCCAACCAGCTGCGCGACATGCTTGCCCGCATGAACGAGATCGGCGCGAAACCGGAACTCGAAGACGCGCTGATTTCCCGCGCTGCCGACGAACACGGCACGCTTGACGAACGACGCGAACGACTGCGCGTGCAATGGCGGCTCGCCTTCGCGCTGCGCGCCGAATACAACCAGGCCATCAACGAGGCATATCCGGACCAATACCGTCTCGACGCCTCGCAGCTCATGATCGACGCCGCGGCCGCCGTGAACGAAGCCGAAACGTCCGACCTGCCGAAACTCGTCATCGTCGACGATTTCCAGGACGCCACACTCGCCGGCTTCGACTTTCTCACCGCATTGCGCAACCGTGGCGTGCGACTGTTGCTCGTCGGCAACCCCGACGAGGCGGTGCAGACGTTCCGCGGATCGTACCCTGAATATTTGTTCAACATGGCGCAATCGCGATTGGGCGCGCGACTGGTACGGCTGGAACCGTCCCATATGGCCGAAGGCACGGACCTGGCTGCGGTGACGAGCCGCGTGAGCCTGACCATCGCCAGCACGGAATCGACCGACGACGCGCTGGCGAACCGCCCCGGCAAAATGCCGGCCATCGCCATACCGGAGACGCACGACGGCAGTCTTGAAGCCGCGATGTACCGTTCCACCGTCGAAGAACTCGACGACGTGGTGTGGAAAATCAAAACCGAACATCTCGAACACGGCCGCGACTGGAACGACATGGCCGTGATCGCCCACGACAACGCCACCGTGCGCACGTTCGGCGAACGGCTACGCGCCGACGGCGTGCCCGTACGCTATTCGAGCGTGACCCGCCCCCTCAAGGACGAACCGTTCGTGCAGGGCCTGTTCTCCATGATCGAACTGGCCGAACTGAAACGGCAAGGCATCGCCACCTCGTCCATGAACCTCGACACGGCCGGCGCATACGTGCGCTCACGCGTCGCATCAATCATGAACTCGCCGCTGATCACCACCCCCGGCGAACGTCCGGCTCGGCTGTGCGTGGTCGAATCGGCGATGAACGCGCTCGGCTCGCTGGCCACGGTTTTGCATGACGATACAGCCGATCCGACCACGTCCGACACGTCCGGACGCGCGCTGCTGCCACAGCTGATCGACGATTGGAACGATTACGTCGAAACCTTCCACACCGCACGCGTGGCGGCATCGGCGTCGGACGCGGAAAACGCTGCCGACATGGGCCTGCCGGCAATCGACACCGACGACCGGCTGATGACGGGAGAGCGTGCCGCTGAGGACGCGGACGAACCATCCTTCGGCATGAACGCGCTGTACATCCTGCTATTGGAAGGCGACACTGACCGCGTGCTCGACGCGATCGCCTCCGTACTGGGCCGCAAAGACCCCCAAGCGCAAGCCTTCGCACGCCTGTGGAAAACGCTTGACGATACCCTGCGGTCGGAGGCACGCCTGACATCCCACGAACCGCAATACATGCTCGACTGTGCATGGCAGGCGTTCGGCAAAGCCGAAATCTGGCAGAAAACGGCGTTGCGCAACAACGCCGAAGGCCGCGCGGCCAACGACCGGCTCGACACCGCGATGCGCCTGTTCAGCTACGCGTCCGGCGGCGAATCGAACGGCGTGACGGCAGTGCACACCATCGACGCGTTCATCGAACAGGTCCGCGCGCTCGCCATCGAAGCCGACTCCCTGGCGCACACCGCGCCGATCGATCAGGCCGTGACGCTCACCACGCCCGCCGGAGCTGCCGGAAAACATTGGAAACTCGTGTTCATGCCTGCGTTCCAACAAGGCCAATGGCCGAACCTCTCACCGCGCAACACCCTGTTCGGCGGGGAGGAACTCGCCGACATCATGCTGCATGGACGACTGTCCGACGACATCGTCACTTCCGCAGGCCGCGAAAACGCGCAGCTCGTCGCGGTGCTCGCCTCCGAACAGAAAAGCCTCCTTGTGGCGCTCACCCGCGCCGATGAGCGCGTGACGGTAAGCGCGGTCCTCAACGAAGACCATGTGCCGTCCGACTTCCTCTACGGCTACCTGCCGGAATGGTTCGACCGCGACCGGGATGCCGATGCGGAAACACGCGTGTACACGGCGGTCGGCGAGGCCGGCGAATACGCGGGACTGGAGGCCGACCCGCGTGGCCTGGTCGCCGCCGCGCGAAGCGTGCTGGCCCATGCGCCGGCCGATTCCCCCCAAGCGCGCGATGCCGCGCAAGCCTTGGCGTTGTTGGCATCGCATGGCATCGCCGCCGCGAATCCCGACAATTGGGCGTTCCTTACGGAACATGCGGGAGCCGACGATATGACGGGAATCGACGGCAAGATGGAATCTGACGGAAAAACGGAGCATGCCGACAAGGCGAAGCTTATCGAACAACCGGAATCCATCGAAAAAACAGACGGCCAATCCGACGTGGTCACCCTTTCTCCATCCGCCGTGGACAGTTTGTGGGCGTGCCCGGTGTGCTGGATGCTGGAGAACCGTTTCGCCGGCCCACGCATGGGCAGCGCGGCCACTAGCTTCGGCTCGCTCATCCACGCCGTCGCGCAACAGGCCACCGAAGCCGGCCTCGACCTGCCCCAAAACCACACCGCGGTAAGCGACGAGGACAACATCGACAAAATCACCCAATGGATGATCGGCCGATACAAGACCCTACTTGGCGACCTCAACGCCATCGACGACCCCGGGGAACGGTACAAGGCGCTCGGCAAGGACGCGAAGGCGTCGGTCGCATTGCGCAACATCGCCACATATTTCGTCAAGTCGAACCGTACGGGATACCCGTCGAACAACACCGAAACCATCACCGTGGGAACGTTGGACCATGCCGAAGCGGAACGGCAGTTCGCCGCGCGATTCGACTTCGACGACATCCTCGACGCCTACAACGCCATCGACGGCAACGCTCCGATCTCCCGCGACGAACTCATCGCCATCATGGGCGCGCTCGTCGACGGCTGGCCGGAAACCGGCATGAGCGACCGGCTCACCGTACGCCTGTCGGGCAGAATCGACCGTCTTGAACACCGCCGTACCGCAGACGGCCGCGAACAGGTACGGCTGATTGACTACAAAACCGGCAAAGTGCCAAACGGACGCTCCCTGTTCAGCGACCTGCAGCTCGTCTGCTACCAGCTGGGCCTCGCATTCCCGGAACACGGCGGAAAACGCGGCGCGCAGGCGATCGCAGCCATGCCGGACATCACCCAAAGCGCCCTGTTCCACGTCATGGAATACGCGGCACCCGCGCCACGCAAAGGGCAAGGCGACGAAGCGTACCACCAGCAGGCGCTGTTCGCCGGCGGAAGCATCAACGCGGGCGATTTCATACCCCGCAAATACGTGCCCAAAATGGCCAGCGTCTTCACCAGCGGCCTCGACGACGTCGAACGGCCGGCGCAGGTCAGCGAAGAACATTGGAAGCAACTTCTGGAATCGCGGTCGAAGATGACGGTATGGTCGCTGACCATGATCGCCCGCGTCTTCTATGCGGCCGCGGCGAGCCGGGCCACCCGCATCACCGCGCGTCCGACCGTGGAACACGTCGGATACTGCAGAACGTACGGCAGTGGGGTCTGCCCGGCCTGCCAAGGCGAGCAGAACACCGTATTCGAAAGGACCGTGGCATGAACGGGAGTAACGGTATGAACGGAAGCATGTCAACGAACGGGGCCACAGCAAAGGGCGATGCGATGGGCACTGTGCCGGCCGCCACGCCGAAATTCACCGACAGTCCGGAACAGGCCGCCGTCATCCAAGCCCCCTCATACGAGGACGTGGTCGTGGTGGCGGGCGCCGGCTCCGGCAAAACCTACACCATGACCCGCCGCATCATCACCCTCATCGACCAGGGCATCAGTCCCGAGAAGATTCTGGGCCTGACCTTCACACGCAAAGCCGCCTCCGAACTGCTTTCGCGCGTCTCCGCTGCCGTGACACGCAACCAAGCCGGACGCGGTACACGCGTCGCCTTCCTCAAACCGGAAGTCTCCACCTATGACGCGTTCTTCCAAACCATCGTGCGCCAATACGGCCTGCTCGTCGGCTTCGACCAAAACACGCAGCCATTGAGCGAAGCCGGAGCGCTGCAGCTCATCCACACCGTGCTCGACAAGCACATGGACCAGCTCATGGCCTTCGACCAAGGCGGCGACGAACTCGGCAAATTCTCCACCATCGCCGGCAACGTGTTCACCCTATCCAACGCCATCGCAGGAGCCATGATCGGCAGCGACTGCACCAGCTTCGACGAAGCCGTGGAACGCGTGCGCGCATGGGATAAGGCGTTCGTGGCGCAAGTGGCCAAAGCGCTTGAAGACGAGGACGTTCCCGATGACGAGCCGAAAGTGGGCAAGGCTCCGAAACAGAAGAAAAAGGAATCCGACACCGCCTTCGAAACCCGCATGCGCGAATACCGCGCCCAATGCCACCAACTCTGCGTCTACAAGACCGCGCAATTGGCCGGCACGGCCCGCAAACGCGACCTGCTACTCGACCTCGTGGCCGACTACCACGCCGAAAAACGCGCCCTCAACATGGCCGAATTCAGCGACTTCACCATCGCCGCATTCCAACTCGTCACCCGATTCCCCTCCATCGGAGCCACCTACCGCAAACGCTACACGCACGTGCTGCTCGACGAATACCAAGACACCTCCACCACGCAGGCGGCCCTCCTGACCGCACTGTTCCACGCCGATTCCACCCATCGCAGCGCGGTGAACGCCGTCGGCGACCCCTTCCAATCGATCTACGCATGGCGAGGAGCCAGCCCAGGCGCATTCCGCATGCTGCAACACGACTTCGGCCACGACGCCACCGACAAGCCCTACACGCTGACCGTCACCCGACGTAACTCGCGCATGGTGCTCGAAGCGGCCAACAATCTGACGAAACCATTGCGCCTGCCCGCCAGACGTCGCGGCAGCTCGCTTATGCGCGAAGTGGACGTGTCCCCGCTCGCCAACATCGACAATGCCCCCGAAGGTACGCTCGGCGTGCTCGGCTACGCCACATTCGGCCAGGAAATCGACGCCATCGTACGCTTCGCCAAACAAGCGATCGCACTGCACACGCCAACCGAAAACGAGCTCGCCGACGGAGCCAAAGACAACCGTCCGCACGTGGCGCTCCTGTTCCGCTCCAAAACGCAGATGCCAGCCTACGAGGACGCACTGGAACAAGCCGGCCTCACCACACTCGTCGTCGGCCAGGCCGCACTCCTGGAACGTCCCGAAATCAAAGACATCCTCGCCCTGCTGCACGTCGTATGCGACCACACCGACAGCGCCGCGCTCATGCGGCTGCTCGCCACGCCACGATTCGGTCTGTCCGCCGACGATCTGCAGGCGCTCGCCGGCATCGCCGAACGGCTCAACACCGCGCAACGCTACCGCGCGCTCGTGTCGGCCGGCATTGTGGAGGCGGATGCGAATCCGTCCGACGCCGACATCCGCGCCACCGTGCGCGCCTACCGCGACCAAGTGCCCAACGCCGTCTTCCTGATCGACGTGCTGCTGCGCGGCGATCTGCGGCACCTCGTCGACGGCGTATTGAGCCGTACGGGAGCCGCGAGCGTCATCCACGCCGGTCGCGTCATCCAACAGGTGCAGCGCACGGCCGGCCATCCGTTGCCGGAAGTGGTACGCACGGCCATCACCGCGCTCGGACTGGACATCGACCTGCTGCTCGCCGAACGGATGCGGCATCCGGATGCCGGCAATCGTGCCGCATCGCATGCCGCTTCGTCACTCGACGCGATGCTGTCTCTGGTGGACACCTACTTGCAGGAAATCGCCGCGCAGGGCACGCCAAGCCTGCGCGCGTTCATCTCGTGGGTGGATTCGCTGCGTGACGCGTCCGATGACAACGCCACCGCACCAGATACCCCCGTCGATGTGGTGCTCATGACCGTGCACCAGTCGAAAGGCCTGGAATGGGACGCCGTGGCCGTGGTCGGCATGCGCGACGGCACCTTCCCGTCCAGTCAAGGCGACCACCTGAGCGTCAAAACGGACGAAGACCATCCGGGCGGTCGGCGCGACGGCGTATGGGAGCCGCCGGAATACTTCGAAAAAGCCCACACTTGGCTGGAAGACCCGTCCGCGGTGCCGGTTCCGGTGCGCGCCGACGCGGATATCCTGCCACGATTCCCGCACGACGCGCCCATCGGGGGCAATCCCGTGGAATCGCTCGACGGATTGGACGATGCGGAAGTGATCGACGACGAGGTGTTCGGCACCTTGCGAACCATGGCCGTCGACGATATGGAAGGAATGGATCCGGCAAGCCTGTACCTGACGCAACAGGAGGAATACGGCCGCCGACTGCACGCCGACGAACGCCGTCTCGCCTACGTGGCGTTGACGCGCGCCCGCTACGAGGCGCTGCTCGTATACAGCGGATGCAACGAGACGAGCCGCGACTCCCGTCTGGCGGAGGGAAAGAAAAGCGCCGCGCCGTCGAATTTCTGGCTGGAGACGCGCGATTCGATGAACGGAATCGTCACCGCGGTACGCGAACCGGACAACCTGTCCGACGATGTGGACGGCTCCCCGCACACGCTGGGACTTGACCTGCCCGACGGCTATTTCGTAGGCGAACACGCCCGCGATTTCGAGAATGCCGTGGTGGGCGATGCGTGGAACACGCCGCTCGAACCGGTCTCGGACGACCATACTTTGCCTTGGCCGTGCGATCTGAGCGCCGATGTCGCCGACAGGCTGCGTGCCGCGGCCGAACAGGTACGTGCCGTCGAATCCGACGAACCGAATATCGCTGAATCCACGGGAACGCAGGGCGACGTTGCCGATGAATCCGCCACGCCATCGCCGGAAACCGGAAACTCACTGCTGCGTCTCGCCAAACTGCTCGTCGCCGACGAACATCTCATGCCGGAACCGGACGTGGCTGACGCAGGCGAATCGCAGGACGCCTTCGACGAGGCCGTGCGTGCCAAAGGCGAACGTATCCTTGCTGCCGGCCGCCAAAACGTCACCTCGCTGCAAGCGCGCGCCGGCTCCATGGGCGAGCGTGACTCCCGCGCCTACTGGCGTGGTCTGGTCCGTCCGATTCCGCACGTCGCCTCGCCGGCGGCACAGCTCGGCACGCGGTTCCACGCATGGGCTGAGCGTTTCATCATGGCGGATGCGGACGTCGACGGCATCGGTGGTACGGAAGGTGCTGCCGGTATGGCCGCGCAGTCGCGTGCGGAACTGATCGCATTGATAGGTGATACGCAAGTCGATGCGGACAACGGCGGCGTGCAATCGCAGGACGCACCATCGCAGGACGCCCAATTGCGAGACGAACGGAAACTGGCCGCTTGGCAGCGTCGTCTCGTCGCTTCGCCGTGGGCAAAACGACGTCCAGCATGGGCGGAACGCCAGCTCGTCGTCGACATGTCCCAGCTCGGCACCATCGTCAACGGCAAACTCGACGCGGTGTTCTTCGGCGGTCTCGACGAAACGGACGAGATGAAACGCTACACCGTGGTCGATTGGAAAACCGGCGTAAAACCACGCAAACCGGACGAAATCAAGGAGAAGCTCGCACAGCTCGACCTGTACCGCCTGCTGCTCGCGGCGATGGAAGGGGTGCCGTTGGATGCAATCGACGCCTGTCTCTACTATGTGAGTGAGCCTCACGAGGCCGATCGGGAGCTTGACGCCCTCGACAAAACAGAAGAAGAGATCCTTGCCGAGTTGAGCTACGGAATTCCGCAGCAATCCGACAACGACTAGTGCCGGTGCGCAATGGCTCCTTGACCGAAGAAAGCGGGGGAGCGGCGCTTTCCGGCCTGCCTGCGGGAGAAACCGCTATGCAGGCAGCGTTGTGGAGGAACGCCGCTACCCTCGTGCAGCATGTGTGGGCGGGCGCACATGCCGGACGCAACGACAGTTAAGGAGTGTTTGATATGGCTGCGAACAGCGCAACCGCAATCCCGAACGCCGGCATGGGTGCCGGAACAAACAACGCATCGGCAATCGTCTTCCGTCCCATCGGCTGGGGCGATCTGGACGCGGTGGTCGACCTGTTCGACCGTACCTGGCCGCAGGATGTGGACAAGGTCGGCGCGGACATGTCGCGGCTGATCTCCCGATATTTCGTGCTGCACTACCTGCTGCCGACCACGTTCGCCAACGGCGCGTTCGCCGCCGACGGCACACTCGCGGGCGTCACGTTCATCCGCGTCGCCGGCGAGGCGCCGCAGCTCAACGAAATCGAAGTCGGCGAGGAAATGAAGGCCTTGGAACGCCGCATCGACGCCGATCCGGAGGCCGCCAAGCATATGGCGGCGCTGAAATCCGGCTTCTCGGTGGAACTCGATCTGGAACGCGAAGGGCGCGCCAACGAAACCACCATGGGCGAGCTGGAACTGTTCATCGTCAATCCCGACGTGCGCGGCCACGGTGTGGGCGGGCAGCTTTGGAGACGCATGCAGGAGCATTTCGCCGCATGGGACGTGCCCGCATTCTACCTGCACACCGATTCCGACTGCGACGTGAGCTTCTACGACCACAAGGGGTTGGACTGCATCGCGCACCGCACGGCAAGCGAGACGGTCGCCCGGCTCGGCGGCAGCGCCGACGGCGAAGTGCCGCCACTGTTCGACGACATGTTCATCTACCGGGGAAAGGTGACGGCGTGACGGGCGCGAAACCGCAATCGCAATTGCACGAACCGCACGAATCGCAGAAAACGCAATCGCCATACGCGCAGCTTTTCCGCATTCCCGGCACGAAGGCGTTCTGCGTGTCCGGAGCCATCGCGCGACTGCCGATGTCCATGATGGGCCTCGGTATCGTGCTCGCGCTCAACCACATGTACGACAATTGGACGATCGCCGGCGTGATGAGCGCCGCGTACGTGCTCGCCACCGCCGCGGTCACGCCGCTGTACGCGCGCCTGTTCGACCGGTTCGGCCAGCGCAAGGTCGGTCCGGTGATCCTGACGGTGCAGATCATCGTCATGCTGGGCTTCGCGTTCGCCGCGCTGATGCGCGTGCCGATTCCGCTGCTGTTCGTGCTTGCCGTGGTCATGGGCATGACGCAGTTCTCGTTCGGCGCGCTTGTGCGCACCCGTTGGGCGTACGTGCTCGACCGCGCCGACAAGGAGGACCTGCTCAACACCGCGTATGCGCTCGAATCCGCCATCGACGAGATCGTGTTCATCTTCGGGCCGATTCTGGCGGCTTTCCTGGCCGCGTCCGTGCATCCCGTATCACAGCTGTTCGTGCCGACCCTCGCCTGCGCGTTCGGCGGTGCCGTGTTCTTCGCATTGCGTGACACTCAACCGCCGGTATTGCGCGAAATCACGGTCGTTGCGGCCGATACGGACGATGCTGACGTGCGATTGGCGGCCGGCGGTGCCGCTGGTGCCGCGGTTTCCGCGGACCGTTTCGATTTGGATCGGCTCAAGACGGGCGATCGCGACCGCAACAAGCGCAATGTGCTCACCTATGCGGGTGTGCTGCCGCTTCTCGCCGTGTTCATCGTGTTCAACATGGCGTTCACCGCGTTTGACACGTCCATGACCGCCGTCATGAAATCGCTGCACCTCGACTCCGTGCTGGGCGTGCAGCTGGCCATGCTGGCCGTCGGCTCCTGCATGGGCGCGCTGGTCTTCGGCTCGCGCGAGCTCAAAGGCTCCCGTTGGCGTCACATGATCATGTTCCTCGCGTTGATGACCGTCGGCTTTGTGGTGATCCACCTGTGCCAGGGCAACCTGATCGTGATGGGACTGGTGGAGATCCTCACCGGTCTGACCATTTCGCCGGTGTTCGCCTCCGGCAACCTCGTCGTCAAGGAGACCGTGCCCGAGGAATCGCTCACCGAAGGCCTGTCCTGGGTGAGCACCGCCGGCACGATGGGCGCGTCGTTCGGCTCCATGATCACCGGCATCGTGCTCGACCATTTCGATCCAAGCGCGGGATTGAGCCTGCCCGCCGTGTTCGTGGGCTGTTCGATTCCGTTCGCGCTGCTCGGCTGGGTGCTGGTGCGCCGCCGCGGCTGACCGACGTTCGATCGTCAAGCGTCATAGCCGCCTGCCTCCGCGTCGAAGCGTCTCTTTAGATTCATAAGTGGAACACGTTATGGACGCGGACACGCGATTTCGAACACATGCGCACGGCAAACGTACGACATGCGCAACATGCGCGTCCGCGAAAGCATCAAGGAGCTGCAATGATCAAGGTTTCCGTAGTCGGTGCCAAAGGCCGCATGGGTTCGCACGTGGTCGACGCCGTCAATGCCGCCGCCGACACCGAACTCGCGCTCGCGCTCGACGCAGGCGACGACCTGGCCGCAATCACCCCCGAAAACACCGACGTCGTGGTGGAGTTCACCGTGCCGAGCGTGTCGCTGGGCAATGTGCTCGCCCTCGTCAAGCAGGGCGTCGACGTGGTGGTGGGCACCACCGGCTGGACCGAAGAGAAGCTCGACCAGGTGCGTGCCGCGCTCGCAGCAGCTCCGTGTGAGGGCCAGAGCGTGTTCATCGCGCCGAACTTCGCCATTTCCGCGGTGCTCGCCGACCATTTCGCAAAGGTCGCGGCGCCGTATTTCGAATCCGCGGAAGTCATCGAACTGCACCACCCGACCAAGGTGGACGCTCCGTCCGGCACCGCTTTCCACACTGCGCAGGGCATCGCCGAAGCGCGCAAGGCGGCCGGCTTGGGTCCGGTTCCGGACGCCACCGAAACCGATGGCGGTTCCCGCGGCCAGGTGGTGGACGGCATCCACGTGCACGCCGTGCGTCTGCGTGGCCTCAACGCCCATGAGGAGGTGCTGTTTGGCAACTCCGGCGAACAGCTGACCATCCGCGCCGACAGCTTCGACCGCATCTCCTTCATGCCGGGCGTGCTGCTGGCCGTGCGCAAGGTCTCCACCGGAACCTACCCGGGTCTGACCGTCGGCCTCGACCACTTCCTCGACCTGTAATCGTAATTCTTTTTTCAAACTGCCGACGGGTGCATGTGTCTCCCGTCGGCAGTTTTTTTATGGCGGATCTGTTCCGATTATTTGGCAAGGCGTGCGATGGCGGCGCTGACTTCCGCCAGCTTTTCGTCGGCGACGGTACCGCCCTCCGCCGCGGCTTTGGCGACGCAATGGTGCAGATGGTCGTCGAGCAGCAGTAGCGCCACCGACTTCAGCGCGCTGTCCGCTGCGGAAATCTGCGTCAGAATGTCGATGCAGTATTCGCCGTTTTCCGTCATCTGCCGAATGCCGCGCACCTGCCCTTCGATGCGATTCAATCGTGCGATGATCCTCTTCTGGTCGCTTGCGTACCCGTGCTGTGTGGCGTTCATATCGTCCTCCTCGCTGCGCTGAAAATTTTATCTACGGCTGAAGTTTGCTCGTCCTTCTTGCCAATATACCCTATAGGGGTATATTGTGATGGTGTTTGCCGAAATCGAAAGCCAATTACGGACGGAAGGCGGCTGGAATATGCACATCGCAATCGCGCTTATTGTGGCGCTGCTCGTTACTGCGGGCGTGCTGTGGTTCTTCTTCGCGCCGCGCAAAGCGTATCGTGCGCCGTTGCGCGACGGCGTGCAGGAAGCGGTCGTCGAAGTCAAAGGCGGGTACAGCCCGGCCGTCATCGAAGCCGAAGCGGGCATGCCGCTACGGCTGATCTTCGATCGCAAGGAAGACGGCGAATGCTCGTCGCATGTCGTGTTCTCCGATTTCGGGGTCGATCTTGCGCTGCCCGCCTTCCGCACGACCACGCTGACGTTGCACCCCGATGAGCCGGGTGAGTATCCCTTCGCATGCGGCATGAACATGCTGCATGGTATGTTGCGTGTGCTGCCGGGAAAGCATGCAAGTGTCGGTGCCGCCGCCGGTTCCGCGGAAACAGGCGTGCAATGCGCGCAAAAAGGCGCCGTCCAAACGTCCGGTTCGGGTGATTCGGGCAAATCGCGCGGATCGGAATCGGAAATTCGCGCCCTCATCACCCGTCTTATCGTGGCGGCCGTCTGCACGATTCCGGTATTCGGCTCCACCATGCTCATGCTGTATCCGATGCCGAACTGGCTGCAGTTCCTGCTGATGCTGCCAATCGTCGGCTATGCGGCATTGCCGATTTTCCGCAGCGGTTTCGCCGCGATCGCCCACCGTTCGCCGGAGATGAACGCGCTCGTCAGCCTCGGCGCGCTGGCCGCATTCGCCTACTCCTGCGTGGTCACCTTCGCACCGAACGTCCTGCCCGAGAACGCGCGCGAACCGTATTTCGAAGCGGTCGGTGTGGTCGTCACGCTTATGCTTGTCGGCCAGCTGCTCGAAGCGCGCGCCCGCAAAGGCACCGGTGAAGCCATGCGCGCATTGGCGGGTCTGCAACCGAAAACCGCCCGCGTGGTGCGAGACGGCAAGGAAACCAGCATCGCCATCGATGACGTGCGCGTCGGCGACATCATCGCCATCCGCCCCGGCGAGCAGCTGCCGGTCGACGGCATCGTCATATCCGGCAGCTCCACCGTGGACGAATCGATGATCACCGGCGAAGCCATGCCGGTCGCCAAAACCGAGGGCAGCGAAGTGACGGGCGTCACCATCAACGGTGGTGGCTCGCTGCGGTACCGCGCCACGAAAGTCGGCAAGGACACCGTGCTCGCGCAGATCATCGGCATGGTGGCCGCCGCACAAAGCTCGAAAGCCCCCGTGCAACGATTGGCGGACCGTATCTCCGGCGTTTTCGTGCCGATCGTGGTGCTCGTCGCCGTATGGTCGTGCGCATTGTGGTTCGCGTTCGGCCCCGAACCGCGTGTCACGCACGCGCTGGTCGCCGCGGTATCGGTGCTGCTGATCGCCTGCCCGTGCGCGCTCGGACTGGCGACTCCGTTGTCGGTGACGGTCTCGACTGGCCGCGCGGCTCGCATGGGGGTGCTGGTCCGTTCCGCCGAAGCGTTGGAAACATGCGGCAAAGTCAATGCCGTCGTATTGGATAAGACCGGCACGATCACCGCCGGCAAACCCACCCTTACCGATGTGCTGCCGTTGGGCGTGTGGCATCGGCGTCCCGATGATTTGCTGACGATTGTCGCCGCTGCCGAACGTGATTCCGAGCATCCGCTCGCTGCTGCGATCGTTGCCGCAGCTGCGGAAAAAGCCGACGTCGCGGACGTTGCGGAACTCGCGCAAACCACCGATTTTCAGGCGATTGCCGGCCGTGGCGTCACCGCGCGCGTCACCTTCCGCGGTCTGCCGCACACCGTCGCCGTCGGCAACACCGACCTGATCGACGACCTTGACGTCGACATGCCCGACATTACGTCCGATACCTCCGAAATTGCCTCCGAGACCATCCACGATACGAACCTCGATGCCATCATCGCCGACATGGAACTCCTGTCGCAGCAAGGCAAAACGCCGATCCTAGCGGCCATTGACGGCCATCTCGCCGGCATCGTCGCCGTCGCCGACGTGCCGAAAGCCGACTCGCGCCAAGCCATCGAACTGCTCCGCAAACGTGGCGTCGAAGCCGTCATGCTCACGGGAGACAATCCGACCACCGCACGCGCCATCGCAAGCCAGGTCGGTATCGACGAACGTCATGTGATCGCCGGCGTGCGGCCGGAACGCAAGGCCGACGAAATCGCAAAACTCCAATCGCAAGGCTATACGGTGGCGATGGTCGGCGACGGCATCAACGACGCGCCCGCCCTCGCCCGAGCCGACGTCGGTTTCGCCATCGGCACCGGCACCGACGTGGCCATCCAATCCGCCGACGTGACACTGATGGGCGGATCGCTGATGGGACTCGTGCACGCGCTCGACCTGACGCATGCCGCCATGCGCAACATCGCGCAGAACCTCGGATTCGCGCTCGGCTACAACAGCATCGGCATCGCGATCGCGGCCGGCGTGCTGTATCCGTTCACCGGAACGCTGCTGAATCCGATGATCGCCGGCGCCGCGATGGCGTTCTCATCGTTGTGCGTGGTGACGAACGCAAGCCGGCTGCGCCTGTTCGATCCGGACGCGGAGGCGGCGAAAAACAAGACGTATCGGGTACGCAAGCCCGATCCGAGCAAAAATAATGGCAACCAGCACAGTCGGAAAGGAACGATCATGGGACTGTTCAGCGATCACAAGGCCAAGAAGGAAGCCGAGAACATGGGCGCGATGGGCGCCGGACACTGCTGCGGCGGTCATGACGGCCACGGCATGGCTTCGAATATGGGCGATTCCGCGGCGAACGTTGCGAAGGACCCGGTTTGCGGCATGAGCGTCGATCCGGCCACCGCGGCCGCGACCCGCGAATACGGCGGCGTCACCTACTACTTCTGCAACCCCGGTTGCGCCGACAAGTTCGCCCAGAACCCGGCCGCCTACCTGGGCTGAGACCTGATTCTCGTCCGTCCCCAATCTGCCGACATCGAATGACATCCGGCCGTCGGCGGGTTGGGGATTTTTGTTGAATGGTTGATTTACGGATTCCGATTCACGGACGAACGATAAGATTCCCCTCCCGCACTCCGGAGAGCGCGTCCCGCCCCGCTACAAACGTGCGCGTGACGACGCCGTTAAGCGTCATGCCATCGCAGGCGCAGATCGGATTGCGGCTTTCCAAAGCGGTAGCATCCACAACAAACCGTTCGTACGGGCGAATAATCGCCAAATCGGCCCGCAATACCGGCGTTATATCGCCACGATCGTCAAGTCCCACAAGCCGTGCGGTGTTGCACGACATCCACCGCACGACGTCGGCCAAACTCAAGCCGCGCCGCATCGCACCCGTCAACACCGCGCGGAATCCGACCTGCAGACTGGAAACGCCACCCCACGCGGTGGCGAGCGTGCCGGCTTTCATATCCGCGCTGGCCGGGGAATGATCGGTGACGACACCATCCAACGTGCCGTCGGCAAGCCCCGCCCATAGCGCGTCCTGCTCATGCAGATCACGAATCGGCGGACAGCATTTGACCGCGGTGGCGTTGTCGGGAATATGGTCGCAATCCAACGTGAGGTAATGCGGGCAGGTCTCCGCGCTGACCGGCAGTCCTTCGGCCTTCGCCCGCCGCAGCACGTCCACGCTCAGACCGCTGGACACGTGCAGAATATGCGTGCGGCAGCCGGTGCGTGCCACCAGCCGTACGATCTTGCGCACCGCGTTCGCCTCGCATTCGGCCGGGCGCGATGCCGGTTCAACAGTGTTCGCAACAGTCGGGGATTTTGTTGCCGCGTTAGTCGCCCATTTCGCTGGTTTGGCACCGTTTCTTCTATGCCGAATCCGCCCGATATGCGATGTTGATTGTGTGGGGTAAGCTGTTTTTGCCATGGTCGGTCATCTCCTGATGGTGGGTCGCGTTGCCAAGAGGCGCCGCCACTGCCTGTGATGGATGCATTTCAGTGCTTACGGCATCTGAAATTCTTCATTCGTCGTGACAGTTGTCGGCGGCCAAACCTGGTGAAACCCGGAAAGCAAGGGGTAGCATCGTCAGGAGAGCGGATGCGCCGCGTGAGAATGTACTGCAGGGAAGGGCGATGAGCGTGACTTCTGGAATTATGCTTTCAGACAATATGGGGGCTTCGAAGGACGCCATGGACGAGGAAGGCAATGCTGCCGCGGACCTCGGCTTGGTGGCGCGCATCCGGGAATCCTTCGATTCGCTGACTGCGACGGAACGTGAGGCCGCGCAGTTCATTCTGGGCCATCTGACCGATGTGTTGGTCTGCAATTCCGTGGAGCTGTCGCAGTTGAGCGGCATCTCGCAGCCGACGCTCAGCCGCCTGTACCGCAAGCTCGGCTATGCGAACGCGGGCGAATTCAGACGTGACGTGCGTCGCGTCCATCGTCCTGGCTCTCCGGAGCTTTCACGGCACACCCAGTGCGACGATTTGGTCGCCGACCATCTGCGCCGTGACGAGGAAAGCCTGAAACGCACGTTTGAAGGCATCGACCGCGCGCAACTGTCATCCGCATGCCAAGCCATGGCCACGGCCCCGCATGTGGCGGTGGTCGGGTACCGCAGCAGCTATCCCGTGGCGCTGCACATGCGCGAACAGCTGATGCGGCTACGCGGAAACGTTGATATTCTGCCGAATCCAGGCCAGTCCATAGCCGAAGATCTGGTTGATTATGCGGCAGGCGACGTAATCGTCATCATCGGCGTGGGCCGGCGTCTTCCCTTCTTCTCGCGGCTCATCGACGTGATGCTTGAGCGCGGCCTGACCGTGGTGGTGATTGGCGACATTTCGGCGCGCAACGCCGTCATCGGCCGTAACGTCGCCTTCTTCAAAGTGGTGCTGAACTCCCACGTGCTGACGAGCTTCACCGCGGCGTTCGCCCTGATCGCCCTGATGGTGGACGAAGTCGGAAAATGCCTCGTCGATACCGAAGACGAGGTGCACGCGCGTATCGAAGGCATCAACGATTGCTTCGATGCGCTCAATGAGCTTGAAGATTGATAGGGAAAATCTAGGCGCGGCACGTCCCGTTGGAACGGCGGTAAACGGAAGTGGAAGCGGGAATGGGAACGGAATGAATTCAAAACGAAACATGCTGGCGTACGACCGGTCCTCCACCGGATTGTGGGTGGCTTTGATCTTCCTCGTATCGCTGAATCTGCGGCCCACCATCGCCGCCGTCGGGCCGGTCCTCGCCCAAATGGGAACCGACCTTGCGTGGGGTGAGGGCGTGCAGGGCGTATTGACGGCGATTCCGCTGATCGCCTTCGCCGCGGTCAGCCCGCTGGTCACGTTCCTTGCACGCCGCATCGGCATCGACATGTCGATTCTGCTGGCCCTGCTGTGCATCGCGGCGGGCGACGCCATCCGCTCGTTCGGCGGCGGCGTTGGCATCTGGCTGGGCACGGTGGTGTTCGCTTCCGCCATCGCCGTCGGCAACGTTCTGGTTCCGGTAATCGCAAAACGTGACTACGCCGGCCATGTCGCGATGGCGACCGGCGTCTATTCCGGCTGCATCACCGCCGGCAGCGCCACCGCAGGTTTGCTGTCCGCGCCGCTTGCGCAGATGTGGGGCGGTTGGCGTGCGTCACTCGCCTTCTGGAGTGTGCCTCCGCTGGTTGTCGCCGCGCTGTGGGCGTTGCGTATCCTGCACAATCGCAAAGTCGTTATCGCTTCCGTCGGCGGCACCATCGAAACCAGCGATACTGGCGATATCGATGATATTGGCGATCGCAGCACGACGGCCAACGCACAAAACCCGCATTCTGCACAGCGACCGGCATGTTCCACGCAATCGTCGCATGGCGTGTTCGCCCGCGTGCTGCGCCGTCCGATGACGTGGTACGTGACGGCCTTCATGGGACTGCAATCATCCGCCTTCTACACCATGTCCAACTGGATGCCGTCCATCTCGGCGTCCATCGGCTACGATGCCTCCACCGCCGGCGTGCATCTGTTCATCTTCCAAGGCATCGGCATCCTTTCCGGCTTGGTCATTCCTAAGCTCATGAACGTGCGCGGCAACCAGGTCTGCGCGGCGCTTACCGCCAGCGCTCCCATGCTGATCGCCGGCCTTGGCATGCTGCTGCTGCCGCATCTCATGCCGGTATGGGCGTTCGTCGGCGGCTGCGCGCAAGGCGCGTCCCTGGTGGTGGCGCTCGCATTGATCGCGTTGCGCGGCCGTGACAGCGCCGAAACCGTGGTGCTGTCGGGCGTCGCGCAGTCGTTCGGCTATCTGATCGCGTCGCTCGGCCCGCTTATGTTCGGCGTGCTGGTCCAGGCCACTGGCGGCCACCATGTGCCGCTGATGGTGTTCACGTTCGTCGCTTTCCTGCAGTGCGTCGTCGCGGTCATCGTCGGCAGGCCTTCCAAAATGTGACTTTTCGCGTCTCATGAAATCGAAAGCGTCCGCAGAGGGAAGTACCGTTAGCCGTATGACAAGCCCTAAGACTGACGGTACTATGCATCTGCTCGATCCTGCTCCCTTCGGACGTATCCTTCCGGCCATGGTCACCCCCATGAAGGCTGACGGAGCCGTAGATTTCGAAGCCGCGCAACAGCTGGCGAGGCAGCTCGTGGCGGATGGTGCCGACGGTCTTGTGGTCAACGGCACCACCGGCGAATCTCCGACCACCCACATGGAGGAGAAGGTCGAACTGGTTCAGGCCGTCAAGGAAGTCGTGGACGTGCCGGTCATTTCCGGCGCCGGTTCCAACGACACCGCGCACACCGTGCGCATGGTGGAGCAGACCCAGGAGGCGGGCGCCGACGCGGTGCTCGTGGTCGCCCCGTATTACTCCCGTCCGTCGCAGGAAGGCGTGTTCCGCCACTACAAGGCGGTCAACGATTCCGCGGACAAGCCGATCATCATCTACGATGTGCCGGGCCGTACCGGACTGCACATCCAGCTGGAAACCTACCGTCGTATGGCCGAACTCGACCACGTCAAGGCCGTCAAGGACGCCACCGGCGACATCGCAGGCGCGGTGCGCAAGCGCATGGAGACCGGTCTGACCTGGTATTCGGGCGATGACGGCCTGTTCCTGCCGTTCCTGTCCGTCGGCGCCGTCGGCATCATCTCTGTGATCGCGCACGCGGCCGCCGGTCCGATGCGTGACCTCGCCAACGCGTTCGATCGTGGCGATATCCACGAAGCGCAGCGCATCTCCGTGCAGCTGGCGCCGCTCGTCGAAGCGATGAACGGCAATGGCTTCCAGGCCGTGATGGCCAAAGCCTCGCTGAAGGTGCGTGGAATCCTCGACTCCACCGAAATGCGCCTGCCGAACGTCGGTCCGGGCGAAGCGGAACTCGTGCGCGCGGAAAAGGGCATGCGCGCCGCGGGACTGCTGTGAACCGAATCGCATGATGCGACTGGCCTGTCGCGCATGAACGCCGGCAGGCACCCAAATTCCTCGTTTCCGCATAGGCGGAGACAATTAGTAATAGAAATCCAACTAGGAAATGGCTACAGAAGAAACCACAAAGACAACAACACACAAGCGCGGCAGCAAGGCTGCCAAGCGCACTGAAACCGCAGTCAAGGCATCCAAGACCACCAAGGCCGCGAAGTCCGAGAAGACCGCCATCAAGAAGGCCAAGTCCTCCACCCGCAGCCGTGGCAACGGTGGCTCGCGCAACGGCGGCTCCCGTGGATCCCGTGGCGGCAACGGTTCGAACCGTCGCCCGTCGCATTCCGCGCCGCAATCCACCGCGCCCCAGCAGGACGAAGTGCTGATCGCCCCGCCGAAGTACCGCAAGGGCTCCATGCGTATCGTGCCGCTCGGCGGTCTGGGTGAGATCGGCCGCAACATGAACGTGGTCGAATACAACGGGCATATCCTGCTCATCGACTGCGGCGTGCTCTTCCCGGAAGAGGAGCAGCCGGGCGTGGACCTCATCCTGCCTGACTTCCACTACATCAAGGACCGTCTCGACAAGGTCGAGGCGCTCGTGCTCACCCACGGCCACGAAGACCACATCGGTGGCGTGCCGTACCTGCTCAAGCTCCGCCCGGACATTCCGCTGATCGGTTCCAAGCTCACCCTCGCCTTCGTTGAGGCCAAGTGCAAGGAACACCGCATCAACCCGACGCTCGTCGAGGTCAAGGGACGCGACAAGCTCAAGGTCGGCCCGTTCAACCTGGAATTTGTGAACGTCACGCACTCCATTCCGGACGCGCTCGCCGTGTTCGTGCAGACCCCCGCCGGCTCTCTCATCGACACCGGCGACATCAAGCTCGACCAGCTGCCGCTCGACCACCGCATCACCGATCTGGTGGAATTCGGCAAGCTCGGCGAAAAGGGCGTGGACCTCCTGATGATGGACTCCACCAACGCCGAGGTCCCGGGCTTCGTCAAGCCGGAGACCTCCATCGGTCCGGCACTCGACCAGGCGTTCGCACAGGCCACGCGCAAAATCATCGTGGCCAGCTTCTCCAGCCACGTGCACCGCGTGCAGCAGGTCGTCGACGCGGCCCACAAGTACGGCCGCAAGGTCGTGTTCGTCGGACGTTCCATGGTCCGCAACATGTCCATTGCAGCAGATCTGGGCTACCTGCGTCTGCCCGAGGACACCGTCATCGACCTGAAGCAGGCCCATGACGTGCAGGACGACAAGCTCGTCTACATGTGCACCGGCTCCCAAGGCGAGCCGATGGCCGCGCTCGGCCGCATCGCCGACGGCAACCACCGCGACATCACTATCAACGAGTTCGACACGGTGATCCTCGCCAGCTCCCTGATCCCAGGCAACGAGCATGGCGTCTACAAGGTCATCAACAAGCTCGTGCAGCTCGGAGCCCGCGTGGTCAACCGAGACAACGCCGCCGTGCACGTCTCCGGCCACTGCAACGAAGGCGAACTGCTGTACATGTACAACATCGTCAAGCCGAAGTGCGCCATGCCTATCCACGGCGAAAACCGCCACTTGGTGGCCAACGGCATGATCGCCGTCAAGACCGGCGTCGATCCGCAGAACGTTGTTCTGGCGGAGGACGGCGATGTGGTCGACCTGTACCACGGACAGGCCGCGGTCGTCGGCTCCGTGCCGTGCGGCTACGTGTACGTCGATGGCGATTCCGTCGGCGAACTGACCGACGAAGAACTCGAGAAGCGCCGCATCCTCGGTACCGAAGGCTTCGTGTCCAGCTTCGTGGTCGTCGACACCGAAACCGCGGATGTCATCACCGGCCCGAAGATCTACCTCAACGCGGTCGCGGAAGACGAAAGCGAGTTCGACAAGGTCCGTCACCAGATTGTCGAGCAGCTGCAGGACGCGATGATGCAGGGCACGCGCGACACCTACAAGCTGCAGCAGATCATGCGACGCACGCTCGGCGGCTGGGTGGCACGACAGCTGCACCGCAAGCCGATGATCGTCCCCGTCGTCGCCGACATCGCGCAGGACGTGGACGACGCGATGGGACTGAACGCCGCGAAATAAGCCGTAAATTTACCATAAATTGAATCAAGGCGACGTGATCGGCACAACTGATCGCGCCGCCTTCTGTTACCAGAAAGAAGGAGTGACATGCCAGGAGCAAACCTCACCCGAATCGAAGCGGAAGAACGCAAAAGCATCATCGCCGCGCCAATCCATTACACGGTCAAGCTTGACCTGACCCGCGGAGCCAAGGATTTCGGCTCCGAAACCACCATCACCTTCGACGCGAAGCCGGGGGAGTCAAGCTTCCTTGACCTCATCGCCAACGAAGTCAGCGAAATCACCCTCAACGGCGAAACCCTCGACCCGGCTGAAGCGTACGTCGACAGCCGCATCGAACTGAAGAACCTCAAGGAGCACAACGAGGTCACCGTCAAGGCGATGTGCCAGTACTCCAACACCGGCGAAGGCCTGCACCGCAGCGTCGACCCGTCCGACGGCAACGTCTACCTGTACACCCAGTTCGAAGTGCCGGACGCTCGCCGCGTCTACGCCGTGTTCGACCAGCCTGATCTGAAGGCCGTGTTCGACTTCTCCGTGCTCGCCGCCAAATCCTGGATCGTCACGTCCAACATGCCCACCGCCTCCGTGACCGACAACGAAACCGTCACCGAGGAAGGCACGCTCGGCGATCACGCCGCCGAAACCACCAAGCTGTGGGTGTTCGAACCGACCCCGACCATGAGCTCCTACCTCACCGCCATCTGCGCCGGACCGTACGCCGAATGGCACACCGAATACGCCAATGAGGACGGCCGCACCGTGCCGATGGCCATGTACTGCCGCCAGGCGCTCGCCAAAGCCTTCGAAAAGGACGTCGACTACCTGTTCGACATCACCAAGAAGGGCTTCGCCTTCTACGCCAAGACCTGGGGCGTGCCGTACCCGTACGCCAAGTTCGACCAGATCTACGTGCCGGAATACAACGCCGGCGCCATGGAGAACATCGGCATGGTCACCATCCGCGACCAGTACGTGTTCGAATCCAAGGTCACCGACGCCTACGCGGAACGCCGTGTGGTCACCGTGCTGCACGAGCTCGCCCACATGTGGTTCGGCGACTACGTGACCATGAAGTGGTGGAACGACCTGTGGCTCAACGAATCCTTCGCCGAGTTCACGTCCACCCTCGCCACCGCCGAAGCCACCGAATGGAAGGACGCCTGGGCAACCTTCAGCTCTGGCGAAAAGAGCTGGGCGCTGCGTCAGGACCAGCTGAGCACCACCCACCCGATCGTCGCCCCGATCAACGACCTCAACGACACCTACGTCAACTTCGACGGCATCACCTACGCCAAGGGCGCCTCCGTGCTGAAGCAGCTCGTGTACTACGTGGGCCGTGAGAAGTTCTTCAAGGGCATCAACAACTACCTCAACAAGCACGCCTACTCCAACGCCACCCTCGCCGACCTGCTCGCCGAACTGGAACTCACTTCCGGCCGCGACCTGAAGGCGTGGAGCGCCCAGTGGCTTGAGGAATCCGGCATCAACACCATCGCCACCGAAGTCGAAGAGAACGAGGACGGCACCATCAAGCGTCTCGCCCTGCGCCAGACCGCTCCGGCCGAGCATCCCGTGCTGCGCGCCCACCGTCTCGCCGTCGGCTTCTACAACGAGGATCCGGAAACCGGCAAGATCGTGCGCACCGACCGTTTCGAACTGGACGTCGACGGCGAACTGACGGTCGTCGACGCTGCCGCCGGCAAGGCACGTCCGTCGCTGATCCTGGTGAACGACGACGACCTGACCTACACGAAGCTGCGTTTCGACGACAAGAGCCTCGCATTCGCGACAAGCAACCTGTACCGCTTCGACGACGCGCTCGCACGCTCCGTGATCTGGCTCGCCCTGTGGGACATGACCCGCGACGGCGAACTGCCGGCACGCCAGTTCATCGACACCTCGCTGGCCGCGCTCGCCACCGAACACGAGTCCACCACCTTCCGTTACGCGCTGGCACAGGTCAGCACCACCGCATGGCATTACACCGCTCCGGCAGAGCGTGCCGAGATCGTGAAGCACGTGGCCGCCGAACTGTTCAAGCTGGCGGGTCAGGCCAAGGCCGGCTCCGACGAACAGTTCCAGCTCGTCACCGCCTACCTGGGCTACGGCGAGCCGGGCGACGAGGCGTTCGTCGCCAACGCGAAGGGCCTGCTCGACGGTTCCGTGGCATTCGACGGTCTGGAAATCGACAACAACTTCCGCTGGACCATCATCAACGCGCTGAGCACCGTCAACGCGATCGACCAGGCGGGAATCGACGCCGAACTGGCCAAGCGCGAAACCACCGAGAACCGTGAGTTCGCCTATGGCGCACGCGCCGTGGCCGGTACCGCCGAAGCGAAGGCATGGGCTTGGAACGAGGCCCTGCACAACGACGAGCTGACCAACATGCAGCTTGAGGCTGTGGCCGGTGGCTTCGCGGCCACCCCGCGCGCCGACTTGGCCGAACCGTACGCCGAGAAGTATTTCGAGGTCGCCGACTGGATTTGGGAGCACAAGACCTTCCACATGGCTGAAGCGCTGCTCGAAGGCCTGTATCCGGGCTATGCCGATCCGGCGAAGCTCGTGGAGCTGGGCGACGCCTGGCTCGCCTCCCATAAGGGCGCGGACAACGCCTTGCAGCGCATTGTGCGTGGCAACGTCGAGGCTTCTCACCGCACGCTGAAAGTGCGCGACTTCAACGCCGCGCTCTGATAGCGCTTTTCTGACTGGCGCTTGGAGTATGTGGGGCGATTCGAACGATCTGAACGTTCCGCACACTCCAAGCCGGCATGATTCCGTTTAAGAGTCGGAATGATTCCGTCTGGAAACCGGAACGACTGGAGTGTTCATGCTTAGAGTCCGTCATGTCGTCGCACGACTTTGATTTTGGGTGCGATTTTCAAAGTCATGCGACGGGTATATCGGCATTTATACCCCCTAATCCTCGGTTTCCGCTTGAAAATAAGGATTAGAGGGCATTTTGCGTCGAAGGCTGTCGCACGACTTTGATTTTGGAGGCATTTTTCAAAGTTGTGCGACAAGCGTGTTGGCTTTCATACCCTCTAACTCTTATTTTTCGCTGGTTTTCAACGGAAAATGATAGTTAGGGGGTATTTTTTTATCAAGTGCTGTCGCACGACTTGATTTTCCGCCTTGAAATCAAAGTCGTGCGACACGAAAAGGGCATTGCGCGCCGTGAAGTGCTTTGAATTGTGAAGTGTTATGCGATTGCGTCGTCACCTGCTGGTTTCGGCGGCACGGTTGAGTACGATAGGTCACGGAAATATCGTTTGCAGATAGCGAGGATTTGAGACTCATGCCACGTATGTTCGGAACCGACGGCGTTCGAGGATTGGCGAATAGGGATTTGACGGCACAGCTGGCGCTTGATTTGGGTGACGCCGCGGTGCGCGTGCTGGGCGATGACGAGCGGAGCGAATTCGAAAGCCGTCGCCGTGCGCTGGTCGGTCGTGATACACGTGTTTCCGGCGATTTCCTCGCCGCCGCACTGTCCGCTGGCATGTCCGCCGGCGGCTTCGACGTGATCGACGCCGGCATCATCCCGACGCCGGGCGTCGCATACCTGACGTCCGTGCTCAACGTGGAAATGGGCGCGGTGATCTCCGCATCCCACAATCCGATGCCCGACAACGGCATCAAGTTCTTCGCCCGCGGCGGCTTCAAGCTGCCCGACACCAAGGAAGACGAGATCGAAGCGGTGCTCGGCCAGGATTGGGATCGTCCTACCGGCGCCGGCGTGGGTCGTGTCAGCCATGACACCGCCACCGCAACCAACCTGTACATCGACCATCTGGTTTCCGCCATCGCGCCGGTCGGTCCGGACAAGTCGCAGCCGACGCCGCTGAAGGGCCTGAAGATCGTGGCCGATTGCGCGAACGGCGCCACGTCCGTGGTCGCTCCGGAAGCCTTGCGCCGCGCCGGCGCCGACGTGACCGTCATCAACGCGTCGCCGGACGGCTACAACATCAACAAGAACGCCGGCTCCACCCATCCTGAGCAGCTGCAGGCCATGGTCAAGGCCTCCGGCGCCGTCATGGGCGTTGCCTTCGATGGCGACGCCGACCGTTGCCTTGCCGTGGATGAGGACGGCAACATGGTCAACGGCGATCAGATCATGGGCATTCTGGCACGCGCCAAGAAGAACGCGGGCAAGCTCAACCATGACACCCTCGTCGTGACGGTGATGAGCAACCTCGGTCTGAAGTTGGCCCTGCGTTCCATGGGCATCAAGACCGTGCAGACCAACGTGGGCGACCGTTACGTGCTTGAAGAGATGCTGCGAGGCGATTATTCGCTCGGCGGCGAGCAGTCCGGCCACGTGATCAACCGCGAATTCGCCACCACCGGCGACGGCACCCTGACCGCGCTCACCCTGTGCAACGAGGTCGTCAAATCCGGTAAGAGCCTGAAGGAACTGGCCGCCGACTTCCCGCAGCTGCCGCAGACGCTCATCAACGTGCCGAACGTGGACAAGATGGCCGCCAAGACCAACGCCAAGGTGCAGGCCGCGGTGGAACGCGAAGAGAAGCTGCTGGGCGACACCGGCCGCGTGCTGCTGCGTCCGTCCGGCACCGAGCCGCTCGTGCGCGTCATGGCCGAAGCCGAAACCCAGCAGCAGGCAGACGAAGTGTGCGATCGCCTCGCCAAGGTCGTCGCCGACGAACTCACCCTGTAAGAGCCCGCAAGGAGATATGCCCCATGTTCGGACACAACTCGAAAGTGGACCTCGAACTCAACCGCGAGGTCGAAAAACTCATCAAAACCGGCGGCAAAGAGAAAATCATGCCGATCGTGCAGGCCGGCGAACCGGTATTACGCCAGCAGACCATCGCCTACGACGGCCAGTTGAGCCGCAAAACGCTTGACAAGCTCATCGACACCATGCGCACCACCATGCTGGAAGCGCCGGGCGTGGGCCTCGCAGCCACCCAGATCGGTCTCGGTCTGGCTTTGGCCGTCGTCGAAGACCACGTATGCGAAGGCGACGATGGCGATCCGCGCGAAGCCGCGGAATTCCCCTTCCACGCCATCATCAACCCCAGCTACGAGCCGATCGGCACCGAAACCCGCAGCTTCTACGAAGGCTGCCTGAGCTTCGACGGTTACCAGGCCGTACGCAAGCGTTGGCTTGACATCACCGCCCGTTGGCAGGATGAGGACGGCAACAAGCATGAGGAACATCTGCACGGCTGGCCGGCCCGCATCTTCCAGCATGAAACCGACCATTTGAGCGGTGAACTGTACATCGACCAGGCCGAAATCCGAAGCCTGACCACCAATGAGAACCTTGAGGATTTCTGGTGCGAGGATCCGGTACCGACCGAAGCGGCGGCCGAACTCGGCTTCGAACTGTAACCGCGTAAACGAACGAGACAAGAACGATGAATGCCTCCCAGGCGAACACTTGGGAGGCATTCATCATATTCGGGATTATTGGAATGTTCGAAACATGAGTATTCCAAATATTCCAATATTTCAGTATTCCGGATTCACTAGCACATCGTACGTATCCGTGTTCCGCTCGGCATCCGAACGCAGATCCCAGCCAGGCTTGCGCATTCCATACAACACCAGCGGCGGTAAACCGAGCACAAGCACGACTACAGCCACAAGAATCGCATATGAAACGCTATCCAAACCGGTGAAACCAGCCGGTCTCACGAAAGTCAACACGAATGCCGCGGCGGAAGCGACGAAACCGACGCCCGCGACCAACCGAATCGCAGGAACTCGATACGTGCGGCGGACTTCTGGATGGGTGTTGCGCAGACGAATCGCGGCGGCAAACATCAACATGTACATCACCAGATACAGCGCGGTCGCCATATCCACCAGCGTCGCGAAAGCCGTGTTGCCATTGGGGATCAACACGAACAGCAACGCCAGCACGGTCACGATAATGCCTTGCGGAATCAGAATGCCTTCCTGCACGTCGTGGGCATTGCGCTTCTGCAGCGCGGGAGGCATCAGTCCCGTGCGGGCGGCCGCTAGCAAACCGCGAGAAGGACCAGCTATCCAAGCCACCACGGAAGCGAACGCGCCTAGCGCGATGAGCAGCGAAATCACCGGGGTGCCCCAACCCATGCCAAAATGGTCGAAGAACTCCCTGAACGCCAGATTGATGCCGTCGATGAGCCCCAGCTCACGATGCGGCACAGCAAAGGCGATTGCCAAAGTCGGCAGCACAAGTACCAGCAGAATCAGCGCGGTCGCTAGTGCAATGGCGCGTGGGAATTGACGTCCCGGATGCTCCAAGTCGTTGGCATGCACGGCATTGACCTCCATACCCGCGTAGGCGAGCACATTGGATACGATTAGCACAATCGACGCGATGCCCGTCCACGGCGGAAGCAGCGCGGATGCGTGCAGGGAGGTCTGCACTGGCTTACCGATCGCCAGCCAGATAATGCCGAAGACGATAAGCAGCAACGCAGGAAACAGCGTGCCGATAAGTCCCGAAATCGACCCGACCTTGGCGAACAGATTGCCGCCGCGCAACGCCACCATCGTGCTTGCCCAATACAACACGATGATCACCGCGGCCACATATACGCCATTATTGCCCAAGCCACCCATGCCGAACACATACGACAGGCTGACGGCGATGAACGCAATCTGTATCGGATACCACACCACATTCTGAATCCACTGCAGCCAAATGGCGAGAAATCCGATGCGATTGCCGAACGCCTCACGCACCCACACGTACACGCCACCTTTCCAGCCGGTGGCCAGTTCGGCAGCCACCAGCGCGGTCGGCACCAGGAAAACGACCGCCGGAATGAGATACAGCAGAATGGAAGCGAGACCATAATCGGCCATGGCCGGCAGAGAGCGTAGCGAGGCCACCGCCACCACGGTCAACATCGCCAGTTGGCTGACTGTCATCATGGTTTTGCCGGTTTTATTGGCAACGGTTGCCGTGCTTGCGATTGCGCCGTGCCCGTCAGCGCCGTTCCCTCTATTCGCCCCGGCATGCGCAGGTATGCCCGTACGATTGCGGTTTCCTGCGACGGCAGACGGATTGCGTGGCGTTGTTGTCGGTGCCGTCGCAGCGTTCGTCGTGGAACGTGCGGACCCGGGATGTGCAGCTGCGCTTGCATCGTGCGCTACCACAGCAAGCGGCTTTTTCATATGAACTGTCATTGCAGCCAGCTTTCGTAAACATAATCGTTGTGGGAATGAACATGAATTTCCTTAATGCGGGAAACGATGGAATTCGTGAAATGACCGCGAAATATCAGTGGTGGAATCCGGATGCACGAGCCTCGCTTGGCATTGGTGAACGCAGTCCGTCCAGATACTTCACACACGACTTCAAATCCTTGATGAACGCTTCGGCCATATCGTGGCTGAAACCGTTACGCACCACAATGCGCTGCACGGTCACCTGCGTCAGATCCACCGGCATCGGATAAGCCGGCACCAGCCATCCCTTCATGCGCAGCCGATCCTGCAGATCGTACAGATTCCACTTGCGATCCGGCTTGTCGTTGAGCATCCATGCGAACACCGGAATGTCGGAACCGTCGTTCCACAGCGTAAAATCATCCATCTGCTCGATCTCGCCCGACAGATATTTCGCCACATCATGCGAAGTCTGCTGCACCCTTCGATACCCGTCGAATCCCAAACGCAGGAACATGTAGTACTGCAGCAGTACCTGTGCGCCCGGACGGGAGAAGTTCAGTGCGAAAGTCGGCATTTCGCCGCCGAGATAACTCACCTTGAAAATAAGGCTTTCCGGCAGGTCAGCGGTTTCGCGCCATACGATCCATCCCAAACCGGGGTAGACCAGACCGTACTTGTGACCGGAGGTGCTGATGGAGTAGACGCGCTTGACGCGGAAGTCCCATGCGAGGTCCGGCTGGATGAATGGTGCGATCATACCTCCCGAAGCGCCGTCCACATGGATGCGCACATCAAGTCCGGTGCGCTCCTCGATGCGGTCCAGTGCTTCGCTGATCTGTTCGACCGGCTCATACATACCCGTATAGGTCACGCCCATGATGGCCACCACGCCGATGGTGTTCTCATCGACATACTTGTCGAGATCATGGCCGTCGAGCACTTTGTGGTCCTCGGAAATCGGCACATAGCGTGGTTCCACGTCGAAATAGTTGCAGAACTTCTCCCAGCACACCTGCACGGCGCTGCTCATCACCAGATTCGGACGATCGGTCGGCAGGTCGGCCTTTTCGCGGGCTTCCTTCCAACGGCGCTTCAACGCGAGTCCGCCCAGCATGCAAGCTTCCGACGAGCCGATGGTGGAGGTTCCGATGGCATTCATTGGATCGGGCGCATGCCATAGATCGGCGAGCATGTGCCAGCAGCGCGATTCGACTTCGGCGGTTTTCGGGTACTCGTCTTTGTCGATCATGTTCTTGTCGGCCGCCTCCATGTACAGGCGGTTCGCATGATCGTCCATCCACGTGCTCACAAAAGTTGCAAGATTGAGTCGCGCGTTGCCATCCAGCATGGCCTCGTCATGCACCACTTGGTAGGCGGTTTCCGGCAGACTACCCTTCTGTGGAATGGTAAATTTCGAGAACGCCTGGGCTTCCTTCGGACGGGCGAACAGCGGATTGATTTCCACGCTGTCAGGAACAACGCGGTCGTCGGCATTGCCGCAGGTGTTGTCGCAGCAATGCGAATTGTTGTTTTCAGTGGTGGAATGTGTTTCTGACATTGCAGTTCCTTTCGTTGATTTGGAACGTTTATTGCGTTCCGGGATTCAAAAATGAAAGTCGATTCTGGATTTTTGCTGGGAAATGGTCACATTTGCGCTATGTGAAAATTCGTATGGCAACCGTTTCGCATGGATGTATCCGCGCGCGGTTTCGTAATGAACACCGTCATTCGAACTCGCATGGTTGTGTTCTCACAAAGAGGAATGCGCACGTTGGTTTGTTGCACATTCTTACACGCTGAAGGTGGGTATCGGCTACGATGGGCAGGTATGAACGAATCGACGATGAATCTTTCCTGGCTGGATGACGCGAAGCAGGACATCGAACAATGGTCGGCATCGATGCCGAATGACGCCGACAACCAGCCGATCGACTGGCGATGGGTGTCTTCCCTTGACCTGCGTAACGGCATTGGTGCCGCCACAAGACAGCACGTTGATTTGTTGGCAATGCTGCGGTCCTCGTCGCCGCAACTTTCCGCCCCGCAGCTGCACGCCCTGTTGAAAGATGATCTTGCGATTCGAGATCGGCTCGAACCGACCATCGCGCAGTGCAACAGCACGTTCATGATGGATTACGACCGACTTATCGCTTCCTATCGGCTGCCGCGCGCGCTTGCTTACGCGAACCGTCGGTTGTGCGACGAAATCGCTGTTCTGCGACAGATTGGCGTGGCGATGGGATTGTGGACGGTCACCGAGGAACGACGTGAGCGCGTGACGGTTCCGGTGCTGCTGCCCGGTTCGGCTTTGGCTTCCGGGGGAGTGTCGTTGGATGATATTCAGGATCGAACCGCTGACATCGTTAACGGCCGCGCCGCCCGTCGTGCCGCAGAGAAAAGTCAGAAGCGAGCCAGTGACTATGCCATGTCGCGCGCGAACCTGAGTGGAGTAACCAATCCGGGCGGCTCCACGTTGTTTGATTACGGTTCGGAAACGAAATCCGCTGAATCGGCGCAGTTGCGTCGGATGGCTGAATACCGCAAATCGGATTGGCGTGACGCTTATCTTCCTGGACGCGATGTGGACAATGTCATGGGAATCGACATCGAAACCACCGGTACTGACCCGGCGCGTGTGTACATCATCGACGTCGGCTTTGAATATATGAACATGATTTCCCCTCGCCCTGCTGCCGCACCTACTGGATACCAATACGAGCAGAGTTATTACGAAACGGGCGATGCGTATGGTCAGTCGCGTCTGTCGTTCGGCGTTCCTGCCGCGAACGCGACGCTCGGTAATCCGCTGATTCTCGATTTGACCGGTATCGATGTACGTGATCGTGCGTCCGGCTTCCGCCTGTTCGATGAGTGGCCGGAGGCTCAAATCGGTTTGCTGCAGCGATTGGAGCAGCAACCGTACGTAGCGCACAACGCTCGTTTCGAACATAGCTTCTTCATGTTGAATGTGGCTGGATATGCGGAAAGCTACCGTGCGGGCAAGATTACGATTATCGACACGTTGCCGATGAGCCGCCGTTGGGATGAAGGGTCAATTCCGGACGACGCGCATCCGTACGGCAATAACACGTTGGACGCATACGCCAAGCGGCAGGGCGCGCTCGATGAAAGCAAGTCGGAGCGCCACCTCGGTTTGGAAGATACGCATATCATGCTGGTTGCCATGAAACATCACTTGGGTGTATTGCATGGCGAAGGCCGCGGTCCGTGGGGTGCGAATGGCAAGTCTGGCATCGGTGGCAAGCATTGCGGGCGCCGCTGGTAGCATTTGCGATTCGTGTCGCAGTTTCCTGGTTCTTCTTCCCGTGACCGTCCCGTTTTGGCTTTCCCTTCCGGCTTTTGTTACCCGTAACGCCGTTTTGCGGTTACAAAATGCGGATGCGATTGCGGATTTGCGGGGATGGAATGGGCGATTGCGGGGATGGTTTCGGTGGTTGCGGGGTTGGTCGGGCCTGGTTTGTCAAGTTTCGACACGCCGATGGAACGTTGGATTTCCAACGGTTCACGCGTCGTTCATGCGGCCCGGGTTGCGCGGATCGCGATCGTGCTGTAAGTTTGTCTCTTGCTGCCGCTCAGCGAGTGGTCCGGTTCACTCCGGATTGCGAGGTGGGTGAGTGGTGGTGGTTTGAGAACTCAAGAGCGTATTTGTACTACTTCTTTATAGTCAATGA
>ENA-OUOU01000039-OUOU01000039.1-human-gut-metagenome-genome-assembly--contig:-NODE-39-length-98937-cov-23.378785_pt1 | contig 98937 bp, 73 predicted proteins | sample MGYA00237936_ERZ548765 | MGnify/ENA primary metagenome ERZ548765 (study PRJEB26490, sample SAMN05356889) | human gut metagenome | biome: terrestrial biome; feature: human-associated habitat; material...
AATTTATCCGAAACAGCATAGAAAGTTGGGGGATAAATGTATGAAATGGGGAGCTGGAAGTACGAAATGACAATTTGATGCTTGACCACATTCTTCAAACAAATGACTGCGAGAATGTAGGAACAAAAGTTACATCATCATTTCCGCTATTTCTTTGAAGATACTTCCTGCCATCCTACCACCCGCTGCTGGGAGTTCCTTGCGATGCACAGACACGAGTATCGTATATTTCGGCTTATCGGCAGGAAAATAGCCACAGAAATCGGCTGTCAACGTACTATCCTCATTACGTATAGTACCATTCATACCTGCCACCTTAACCTTATCCGACATCGCACACTTAGCTAGACCTTTTGAGACCACACCTTCCAACATTCCACGAATATCTACAATACTTGATGGCGAAGCTATACTATCCTTGTTAGCTATTGCATTATAGAAAGCCAACATCTGCAGGGGCGTTATCTCCTGAAATCCCATTGCATAGTAACACCAAGGCATTTCTGAGTCTTGCACACAAGAATCCAGTTTCATACCTTCCACCTCCAAAGGCTGTCCGAAAGACATATTCCTCACACTTGCCATGAAGTCCTTCTTGTCAGGAAAAGCCTCATCCACAGCTTTCAAGATACCTATGTCCGAGCTATAAGCAAGAGCCTGCCATAAAGTCAACTCGCCATAGCCCCCTTTTCGCCAGTTATGATCATAGATGGTGTCATTGTCATAAACAAAAATACCAACACCAGAATCAAACATATCATCAGGTTTCACCTTGCCTGTATTCAATACCGCCAATACAGAGACCGTTCTCATCAAGGCTGAACTATGCTTACTTGCAGCCAAGGAATCTGCTCTAACATAGGCAGAATTGTCCTTAGCTTCCAATCCTACCATGGCGCGAATCTTTCTCGATTCCGTTTCCATGATGATTGCCACCCCATCCATGGCACCATACTCAACTAAATGCTTCTCCAAAATTGCCTCAACGCTATCTTGAAGCACATTATTTATATTACTCACACTCTCCTCCGACTTGGAAGAAGACTTGCAGCTTGCCAAAGCCAACGAGACAATGACAAGCAGCAATAAATACACATTCTTCTTCATAAAGACATTATCGTTTCTTACCGAAGATTGCACTCAATACCATCTTCCCTACTTTTCTTTCAAGTCCAGCCTTTGAGGTTGGAATACCTGTTTCACGAGCAAACTTCTGTTTTGCTTGCGTGATGCCGAGTGCTCGGTTTAAGGAGAATGAAACTCCTGGTATTTTAAACTTTGACATAATTTCTCATTTATATTTTCTTTTCAAGTTGATCTATTGCTAATTCTATATTTTTCTAATTAATTGACAAGTTTCCAAAAAGCTACTGCAATCATAGACACCAAATAGGCTATTAATGTAGAAAAAGTAGCTATAAATAATATTTCTATAACCAAAACATTATCCACTACATTAAGATTGTCATATACTACTTTACATACAAAAATCATAATAGGCCATACAACATACATACAGTTAAGGATTGCATAGGACTGTTCATTACTTTTTCTTATTTTTTCTATTTGTTGTTCGTGATAACTTTGCAACCATGGATGCTTGTATTCAACAATTTTCGTTATCTCCTTCTTCACCCAATATGACTTAGTAAAATATTCTACAAATGCAGCCAATCCAAATCCAATCAAACCACCCCATAATGTCACAAAGATCAAAAAAATTACAATAATTTCCAAAGCAGACAAAGGATCCCATGAAGAACGGCTTTCTACTATACAATGAACCTGTTCTATTCCATACCATATACCCAATGGAAAAGTTAGAAGCCAACACCTATTTCGAAAACGTTTATGAACTTCATTGTATATTTCAGTCCATTTAGCATAACAATTTCGATTATTTTTTACTTGAGTACTTTTCCTTGACTGAGAATAGTGTCGTAGAGTACTTTTCATCTCAAAATTACCAGTCTTATTGTTATATTGCAATTCCATCATTAATATAAAACTAAACCAACATATTCAAGCACAAACACTAATTATAAACAATTCTTTGCTTCTTTACGACTCCAGAACCATAACAAGTTGGACATTGTTGTTTGTAACCTTTCATGATGTCACAATGATGACATATTCCACTTTTAATTATTCCTGAGCCTCCACAAAATATACACTCCACCTTATTTTTACCAGTGCCTCCACAATTTTTACAAACTTCATCACCATAGACTCCACATAGAATACATTGAGTATAGGTATATCCTCTTCCTCCACATTGAGTACATGGATGTGACGTAGTTCCTGTTCCATGACAATATTGACAAACTATTAAGCCCGAACCATTACAAGTAGAACAAGTTACTTCATTCTCCTCTACACGATAAGTTGATTCAGCCTTAGAAGGCTCATTAGAATAAGAGTTACTTGACGAACTGGAGTTAGAACTTTCACCCCCTATCGAAAAATCAGTTGAAACAGAATTTGAGTTTTGATAAGTAGGACTAAAATTAGTAGATTTTGAGGTATCAGAAGAACTCATTCCCCCAATACAAGCTCCACAACATGCAAAGAAAGCCACACACCCCAGTACTAGCAGCAAGAATTTACCTATGAAATTCATACAACCATCAGAGTTGTTGCTACTAGAAGAATAACTATTTGAAGAAGATGTCCTTTGAGTATAGTTCTGATGACTATTATTTCTCGTATCAGAATAGCCTCTTAAAGTTTTTTCCTCCTCGAAATTTCCAGTTTTATCATTATACCTCAATCCCATAATCAATTTAGCTCAAAATCCACATCAGTCAAATCCATCTGCCCTTCTAATTTTGCCTCAACCTCCTCGCCCAAGTCAAGATACATTTCTCTATCAGAGCACAAAGCACAACTAGGATTTCTATCTATTTTTGCACCATACCATCGCATTATTGTTGGTTGATTTCCTGCTCCAGGCATAGCTGCCCAATTAGCATAATGACGCTCCCTTCTATTTGCCCACATATAATAGTCATAAACAAATTCTTTTTCCAAAGAAGATATACCAGATTCTTTTCCTCTTGAAAGTTCCACTAAAGCCAACTTAACCATCATATTACAAATGGGCTGAATATCAGAAGACAAACCGACTTGTACAACAGCATTAGCATCTGTAGCTGACATATAAGCAGGAATAATCCCCGAACGACGAGCAGACTGCTCGTCGGCAATCTCCTCATTATGGGCATTAAACCAATTATTTCCTATCAAACAGCAATAACATGGACCGCCAGGTCTATATCTAAACACATCCCCACCCTCTGCTCTAGTAATTGCTCTGCCAAAAATACCAATTTTCTTGAAATCAACCAAAGCTTTCGACAAGATAAATCGACTTGCATTATTATCAGTTGCACAGATTATCAAATCAGCTTTGTCTACTTCCTCTCGCATTAACTTTTCTTTTTCATTAATGTCAAAAGGAAATTTATCCACTATTGCATAAGGATTCTTTCCCAAGATAGCATCTTGAATAGCATTTGTCTTTAAACGCCCTAACTCATTTATGCCACAGATATGTCGAGCCAAATTATGTAGTTCCACCCTATCAAAGTCCCAAAGAGAAAAACTTCCTACTCCTGCCTTAGCCAACTCAACAGCTATTTGAGAGCCAAAACTTCCCAAGCCAACGATCATGACTCGTTTACCTTCTAAAACATTTATCTCCAAAATACCTTTACTTCTGGAATAAAGTTCTTCTTTTGCAGGAATGAAGCAAAAAGACCTGGGTATTAATTTGCCATTTATATGCTCATAAACCAAAACATCTGATTCAGATTTTACCACTATATAATATTTGTAACTATAAGCATTATTCACATAACTTTCTGAACCAACATATAGAGCTGTATCAACTTGCCCATAAGCATGTTCCGCTTTTTTAGTTGAAAGATGAATCACATGCTCACCTTCCCATTCATAGGAATACCCCATCAAGCTAGTACAACCTATGGAAACAAACTCTTTAATATTATCTTTGCTGAGATAAATGACAGGAGAACAGGCAAAGCCGTTCTCCGTCATTTCAGTAACAATCTCACCAGTAACAGGCTGGCTACCACGAGCGATTTGTCGGAATTCACCACTCGTTGGGTCATACACTAATTGAGTCATAGATGCCTCTTGACTCAATCCTTGTTCACGAACACTTTCAGCAAGCGTGTTCAACTCATAATTACTCATTTTCATATTTCTTGCCCTTTTATTTATATGTCTAACTTATGCTTGATGATTCAAGAAATAATCTATATTTTTACCTGTACGCAAATGCGCCTCGTACATTTCCAACCAAAGGCGACATTTGATGTATATCTTATAAATAGACACCATCGGAGTCCAAGAATTTGTACCATAGTGACAGATTCTTGTAAAACCATGCTCGCTAGTTAATGTGTGCATAGATGCACTTGCTGAATCCATTCGATTCCCATCTTTGTTAAGAAGCATCTTCGTCACAAATGCCTTCGGAACCGAATTTGGAAATGAATCCAAATCAATTCTAATCGTATATACATTCTTACTATTAGTAATAGCTCCGATTACGACATAAGGATTAGAAGTACCCATATCCTTAAACACATAAGCGGAACTTGGCAATTTTCTCGCTAATACCATTTTCTCCATTTGGAGTCTTTGAGCATCCATCATATTCTTATAGCTTTAATCATCCTAAAAAATTTTGTTCATTCCACAAAATCTCATCTTTTTGTGGTGGAGAAGGCAAACAACCACAATAGTATTGAACAAAAGCTTGGTATATGTCACCACAATAGTTCCATTCTTCAGTAACACACACACCACTTTGTCTTTTCACTTCTGGAGCTTCATGTGGAAAGCCCATGGGGAAGAAAATTTCTTCTTTACTTTCACCAGACTTATTTACGAACAAATGTACATAGCCCAATGAATCCAACTTTACTTCGCATCCCATATTATCTGCTAATTGACAGAGAAAATCTACAATTTTCTTCAATGCCAAATTATTCTGCTTATCACAGAGCCAGTAATCATGCTTAAAGAGAGGCTTATCTTCTTCCAAAATTTTCAAGCCAATCATGTTTGGCGCCATGCAATGAGGATGAACTAATATATTACGAAGTTCATAATCCACCAATCTTCGATAAGGACTATCCAACTCCTTAATCATCCATGAAGCCTGCTGATAGCTTTGTTCACCCTCCATGAAGTTGAAAGCATTCAATGTTGATGCATGAGCATCACAATTGCCAATACAAAGAAGAAACTTGCCCAAATGCTTTTGATTGACAACCATCTGCATATTGGAAGCATCATGACCGCTAGGATGAGCCAATCCTAACTGATGGTGCGAATGCCACTCACCTATATGTTGCAATCCATATCTCTGCAAAAGAGCTGTACCGACATTCAACAAATAATCAACATCTTGATTGAAGAATGTTACTTGATGGTTAGCTAGAGGGCCTGGTCCTATTGCATACAAAACTACAGGGATTCCTGTAGATGTCCAAAAGCCAAAAAGCTGTCCACCAGTCTCTATTGTTGTAGAATCAAGAATACATCGTGAGATATAATCTAATTCACTGCGATATATCATGGCAACAGCAGCACTATTATTAGATGGTGCTTGCTGTTTAACTATATTTGGAAGTTTTTTCAAAGTTTGCTTATTGGAAGCCAACAATTTACTCTTACCCACCGAACTATCAGCATGTCTAATGTGTAATCTTCTTTTTATTTTTTTCATAAATTCTGCTACTTGATACATCATATTATTACCCAAACAAATTAGTATATTCCAACATTATTCCTTAGCCATCGTAATTCTCTTTCTATTGAAGTATTGGAAAGTCCTAATTTTTTAGCTTTTATCAAGCATTCAAAAGCTTTTTGATAATTGCCATACGAAGAACATGCCATCCCCATATTAGAATAACACAAAGCATCTGTATTCGGACTACCTTGATTATACTCTTGTTCGAGTGCTTGCAGGAAATATTTCTCAGCAACCTGATAGTTTTTTGCCTTATAAGCCTGACAACCCATGCTAAAAAAAACATCTCTATTAGAATGCAACATCAATTCCCAATGAAAAAGTACAGACAGTTCCATATGCTTTGGATCAAAATGAGCTGTATCTTTATTATATTTGTATCCTGCATTTTGAGCAACTTTTTTGGAAGCCTCATTATCATCTGAAATATCAAGAAAAGCCTTTACTATATTATATTGCTTGATATATTCTGTAAAACTTACCAATGCTTCAGTTGCATAACCATTTCTTTGATAGGAAGGAAGAATAGCATAAGCAGTGTTCCAAGATATTTCACCTGTTTGTTCACGATAAAGTTCACCACCAACTAATCCTATCGGAGTACCATTGGTTAATCTAACAATATACTCTATAGATTGCCCATTCTTTATACTATCAACCATATACGCCGTAAACAAATCTATATTACTCATATGGTCTTCCCTTAACACATAGTACTTTTTTACATCTGCAAATGAAAAAAGCTGCTTCAAAAATACAGTATCAGCTATTGTTACAGTAGTCAATACCAATCTCTTAGTACGTATTGTATTCATATTTCAATATTTCTTTTCACTAATGCACAAGCATACCTTTTGATATTATCCTTAAAGCACGCACTCTCTTGAAACCGTAATACACTCTTTTCCTTCAATGGTTTGTCTCTCAACAAGAAGATAACCTAGTTGTTGTGAATAAATAAAAAAGCCAGTTGAACCTGGATATACTTTCGCAGGAACAGCCCTTCTTTTTACCATATTATAAACATCATCTGTTCCTTCTCCCCAAAAGGTTTTCTGAACAACGGCTTGCCCTGCATAATCAGAATCAAATATAATAAGAAAACCTTGCTCCATAGACAAGGCATAAGTCACACCTGTCATCGTTCTATCCAGTTTAGAACGCCCTATTTTTATCAACATTGCTTCAGGTATGGGCTGAATACTATCAACCTCTGACTCTCTTAATCCAAGAAAGCCCATAATTAATTGTGTTGCTCCAATTGTTGCCATAAACTACAATTACTTTACATAGCAAACTTGTTCCCAGAAGTTGCATTAGTTACTAAAGTTTTAATGAATTGGCGTGGGACTATTGTTCGGTCGCCGAAATAGAGGTTGTGGAAAGACCTTTCAACTAGCAACTAACAATAGCCCACGCCAAAAGGTATATCGACACCTTCCCCCTACAGAGAAAAGGATGCAATAATCCCATAGCGTGAGCCGTATTGCTGTTCGTCATAGTTGAATTTTGAAATTTCCACATTTCTATTTCAAGACTAACGCTCAATACGCTCATTCATTTGAGTCTTCATCGCAGCCGTTCTTTTCCGTCTGCTCCAACTCTGACCGCAAAAGTAAGCTATATTCTTGATACCGCCAAACTTTTAGCGATGTTTTTTATCCCGAAGGACAAAAAAGGCATTGAACGCTGCCATTGCCGAGAGAAAAATACTTCCACATTTCTATTCCATGGCTACAATTCAATGCCCTATACCTATAATACCATCCCTCATGAAAAGGTAAACAACCTGTTACGATTTTTTTAGTTATCGTTCCTTTTCTGGCATTCACCGTAAAATTACCAAGAGATGTCTTGACTTTATAAACGCCATTCTTTGATGATACCAGCTTTGCCGACATTCCCATAAAGCTGATGCCGCCGTTCTTCTTCTCTATGGTGTACTTTCCGAAAGGAGTAGCTACGGTGATGTGGTGCTTGGTGTTTTCAACTACACCATACACTGTACCAGATGGAGCCTGCTTCACCTGCTCGGCTACACTCTTTACGGCATTTGCCACATCGGTGTTGTTACTCTTTGCTAAACTGGTTGTGGTGACAGCAACTACCATCATCAACGAAATCATAATCTTCTTCATACCTTATCATATATTAAAAGGGTTATACTTCATTTTCCTCGTTCTACGAATCATTCTATTCTATCGTTTCCCGATTACGAGCGCAAAAATAAGAAGATTATTTCTATCAGCCAAATATCCAAACCTACCTTGTATGAAATGCCATTCTGTATGTACCAAATGACAAAAATGTAGATTCTAACTTAAAAGTGCACCAGTTCTAATAATAAAAAAGGGTGAATCATTAACTTATGACACACCTTTCGTCAATATTTATAACCAAATTTCATATACCTACAAATATTGAATATAGCAATAAAAATAAGGGGAATGAGAGGCAGGAAATCCCCGTTTTCTGCTCTATATTAAGAACAAGACCTATAGTTGTACGACTATAAAGTTACAGTTGTACGACTATACATGCTATGGTTGTACAACTGTAGAGTTATGGTCGTACAACAATAGGGGTTATAGTCGTACAACTATAGATTTTCCTCAACGGCATCTTCTTGTCAAGAAATCTCAAACGTCTGATTACCAGTAAGTTCCTACATTTTTTCGTATTTGCGATATTCTCAAAGAAACAATAAGCGTCTGAAAATACGAGAATCTCAGGCAAGCTAATGTAAAGAAAACTCGTTCTTTATAACGCCTCAGCTTCGGGAAATTCTTACAGATCACCTACTTCATTTTCCACCCATCTATCGTTCCCGTCTTCGATGAGAAGTTGCAGCCTATCTGATAGACAGGGCGGACGCATCAAAATGCGTTCGCCCTGCTATCAGTATCAATGGAAATTCGCTTGCTCACCTTTGTTGCCACAAATGCTATCATTAACCCAAGACAAGCAGCTATACTAATAGCCATGCGTAGCCCAGAAACTTCGGCAAGCCAGCCTATCACTGGAGGACCGATGAGGAAACCGAAGAAGCTGATGCTCGACACGATGGTGATGGCGATACTCGCCTTGACAGTGCCCAACTTGCCCGCTATGCTGTAGCAGATAGGCACCGACGATGAAATGCCGAAACCCACCAAGAGAAAGCCCAGAGTGGCTGTAACAAGGTAAGGCAACAACGTGGCGAGAAGCAGACCGCACAGAATCAGCAGTCCGCAAACCTTCAGCACTCTGGCGGCGCAATAGCGCGTCACGAAACCGTCGGCCAGGAAACGTCCCAAGGTCATGGCACCCATGCCTGCCACATAACCTGCACGGATGAAAACCTCGTCGGGCTTCACCACAGAAGTGAAATACACACCACTCCAGTCATAGACTGTCCCCTCACAGAACATTCCCGCAAAACCCATCAGACCCAAGAGGAAGAGCACAGGGTCGATGGTTCTGAACGAGAACTTGGGCACGTCTTCCTCCTCAGCCCTCGCCTGCTCGTCGTTCACCAGGAAGTGGAAACCAGCAGCCAGGATCAGCAGACTCAATGCCAGCACCGTTCCGAAATGAGCCTCTATCGGCAGAACCGTATTGGCAAACACAGCACCCACGATGCCGCCAGCAAAACCACCCAGACTCCAAAGGCCATGAAACGACGACATGATGTTACGGCCATACAACTTCTCCACTAAGCACGCCTGTGTGTTGGTGGCAATATTCATCAGGTTCGCCATCATGCCGAAACCCACAAGGGACAGTGTAAGATGAAAAACCGTGCTGCTGCAGCCCATAGCGAGGAGCACGGCGGCATAAAGCACCTCGGCAACCACCAACATCTTCTTGCTGCCCAACTTGCTCACCAGCACACCCGAGAAACCCATCATCAGCAGTTGTCCCAAAGGGATGGCGAGCAGAATGCTGCCCAACTGGCCATTGTTGAGATGCAGCAGATGTTTCACATCCGGAATACGGCTTGCCCAACTGGCAAACACCAGTCCCGGTACAAAATAATAAGCTGCCACAGCCACTCGCTTGCGAGCCAAGTCGCTCAAATCACTCATTCGAAATGTCATCCTATATATCTTTTAACATGAAACTTAAAAACGCGGCTGCAAAATTACGAAAAAATAAACTTTCATCCATCGATTTTTTCCCAAAAAGATAATGCCTTGTCAAAAAATAAGTGTAACTTTGCCCTTCGAACAACAAGAAAATCCAACGCAAGCATAAAACCTTGCCAGTACAGAACAAATAAAACTAAGCGATATGAAGAAACAAATCCTTGCAGCAGCCCTGCTGCTCCTCGCCCTCACCCTGCCAACACAGGCAGCCAAGAGACAGAAAACCAACACCCCACAGCAACTCACCTTCCAGCACCCCTGGCAGGGCAAACGAGTGGCCTACTTCGGCGACTCCATCACCGACCCCAACATCAAGGCATCAAAGGTGAAATACTGGGGATTCCTGCAGCAGTGGCTCGGCATCACACCCTACGTCTACGGGGTGAGCGGACGACAGTGGAACGACATTCCCCGCCAAGCCGACAAACTCAAGGCTGAACATGGCGATGACTTCGACGCCATCCTCATCTTCATGGGCACCAATGATTTCAACAATGGCGTGCCCGTAGGCGAATGGTACACGGAGACTTTCGACAGTGTGAAAGTGGCACGCCACAAACCTGGTGAAATGGTGCAGCGCCGTCACCGCCACTTTGCCATGGACAAAAACACGCTCAAGGGCCGCATCAACATCGCCATGTCGAAACTCAAGCAGATGTATCCCACCAAGCAAATCGTTGTCATGACACCTGTCCACCGTGCTTATTTCTGCTCGGGCGAGAAGAACATCCAGCCCGACGAGATGTATGAGAATGCTCGTGGTGTCTTCTTCGACGAGTACGTCAAGGCTGTCAAGGAGGCTGGCAACGTGTGGGCTGTTCCCGTCATCGACCTCAATGCCCTCTCGGGTCTTTTCCCTCTCTACGATGCGGGCGCTCAGCTCTTCAACAAGCCCGACACCGACCGTCTCCACCCCAACGATCCGGGGCATGAGCGCATGGCAAGAACCATCCTGTATCAGCTCGCCTCCCTGCCCTGCGTCTTTTAGGCTTCCATCTTTCTTGGGCTCTTCTGAGTACCTTTTGGGTCATAATAGACGACCGGCGCCTGTCATCTATTGTGACCTCCCTTGGTCTTAATAGACGACCTCGCGGGAGCATGAGTGCAGGTTTTTCATTTTGTCAGAATATTGAGTACTGATGAAGAAGCGATTATCTTATCACCTTCACCTCGCCATTCTTGCTCAGTTTCACAATGCTGGAAGGCGTGTGGGGCTTGTGCTCCTGGCGGCGACTCCAGCAAACATAGTCGACAGCCTCCAGGATTTCGGGCGAAATATCACGATAATTCTGTGCCGCAGGCTCACCACTCACATTGGCGCTGGTGCTGACCAAAGGCTTCTGGAAGCGGTAACACAACTCCTTGCTGAAAGGCTCGAAGGTGACACGCATGGCCAGACTGCCATCCTCTGCCACCAGATTATTGGCCACACCCGTAGCATCGTCGAGGATGACGGTTGTAGGCTTCACAGGCATGGCTGCATCGATAAAGTCCCACGCCACCTGAGGCACATTGCGGAAATAACGCGCCATACGGTCAGCGCTGTCTACAAGACAGATGAGCGCCTTGGAATCGTCACGACGCTTGATCTGATAAACCTTTGCTACTGCCTCGGCATTGGTGGCATCGCAGCCGATGCCCCAGACCGTATCTGTGGGATAGAGTATCACTCCACCCTTTCGCATGCACTCCACTGCATTCTTAATGTCTTCTTGCTGTGTCATAATGCTGATATTATAATATGTATAATGTTTCTAAATGGTTTTATACTGCTCGATGTCGCGCATACCGTTGAGGAAGTCACGTGCCTCCATGCGCTTCTTGCCGCTTATCTGAATGGTGTCGAGCTGCAGCCACCCGTCGGCACAAGCCACGAGCAGGCTCTTGCCCTCCACACGGAGCGAGCCCACAGCGACGCCTTCTGCCAGTGCCTTGCCGGTCTTCGTAGTCTTGAAAACCTTCAGCACCTGAGCCTTGCCGCCCTCCTTCTGTATCTCGGTCCATGCGCCAGGATAAGGCGACAGACCGCGGATGAAGTCGTACACCTTCTTGGCTGGCTGGCCGAAACTGATGCGACAGGTCTCCTTGAAGATTTTGGGTGCATGATGCAGTTCCTGCTGTTCTGCCACCAACTCATCCTGCGAGATGGAGTCGATGTTGCCATCGGCAGCTATCAGCTTCTCGATGGTCTTGAGCGCAATACCGGCACCGAGGTGCATCAGTCCGTTGTAGACATACTCCACATCGGCATCGTCGGGAATAGCGAAAGGCTCCTGCATGATGATGCGTCCGGTGTCGATGTCGTGATCGAGGAAGAAGGTGGTAACACCAGTCTGCGTCTCGCCATTGATGACAGCCCAGTTGATAGGCGCTGCGCCACGATACTGAGGCAACAGGGCGGCATGCACATTGAACGTGCCGAAACGGGGCATGGCCCACACCACCTCGGGCAGCATGCGGAAAGCCACCACCACCTGAAGGTCGGCACGGAAGCCACGCAGCTGCTCCACGAACTCAGGATCTTTCATCTTGACAGGCTGCAGCACGGGCAAGCCTTGCTCCAGGGCATACTGCTTGACAGGTGGCGCCTGCAGCGTGTCCTGATGGCGTCCTACGGGTTTGTCGGGCTGAGTAACCACAGCCACCACATTATATCCGCCTTCTACGAGGCTCTTGAGGGATTCCACCGCGAACTCAGGTGTTCCCATAAAAACGATTCTTAAATCTTTCTTCTCCATAAAATAACATTTGAAGTTAAAATCAGCAAAGCCGAAGAAATCTCCACTCTTCACTTAAATTATTCTGCCGACATATCGGCCACAATCTTGCGATACACCGAGTACACCTTGGTACGGCTGATGTAGCCTACAAGCACGCCGGCTGTGTCGACCACAGGCAGCTGGGCCGCATCGGTCTGGTCGAACTTCTTCATCACCTCGTCCATCGGCTCGTGATCGGAAAGTACAGCCGATGGCTGCAACATGAGCTGTCGCACAGTGAAACGGTTGTAAAGCTCTGACCTGAAGATGATGTGACGGATGCGGGTGATATCTATCACGCCCAGGAGTACGCCTCCCTTGTCGACCACTGGCAGGAAGTTGTTGTTGCTGCGGCTTATCTCAGCCACGAGTTTACCCATAGGCAGATCGGCATGAATGGGATGATAGTCTTTCTCGATGACGCTCTGCATGCTCATCAGCGTGAGGGCCGCACGGTCGATGTGATGAGTGAGCAGTTTGCCCTCTCTTGCCAGTCGCAGGGCGTAAATGCTGTGGCTCTCGAAGATGCTGATGGTGAGGTATGACGAGATGCAGACGATCATGAGCGGCATGAAGAGCTGATAGCCTCCCGTGAGTTCGGCGATGAGGAAGATGCCCGTAAGCGGCGCATGCATCACACCCGTCATCACGCCTGCCATACCCATGAGCGTGAAGTTCTGCTCGGGCACGTAGACACCTATCTCGTTGGCATTCCAGAAGCGGGAGAAGAAGAAACCCGCAAAACCGCCGATAAAGAGCGAAGGTGCGAAGGTTCCACCACAACCGCCACTGCCATTGGTTGCCGATGTGGCAAACACCTTGGTGAGGGTGACGAGTCCGATATAGACGAGCAGCAGATGGCTGTTGCCATAGAAGAGCGAGTTGCTCATCACCTGCCCCCACTCTGCCTCTGTCCTGCCCTTGAGCAGGATGTTGACAGCCGAGTAGCCCTCGCCATAGAGCGAAGGGAACAGGAAGATAAGGCTGCTCAGGATGAGTCCGCCCAAGAGGAGTTTGGCATAAGGATGCTTGCCCAGACGGGCGAACATGCCCTCGCAAGCCGACATGGTGCGCATGAAGTAAAGGCTGACAAAGCCGCAGAAGATACCCAACAGGATACATACCGGCGCACGGTCAAGCACCCAGGGCGAGGTAAGCGTGAAGTCGAAGAGCGACTTCGAGCCCATCAGAATATAGGTGAAACAGGTAGCTGTGACACACGAGATGAGGATGGGCAGAAGCGAAGCCATCGACAGGTCGACCATCAGCACCTCGAGCGTGAAGACCAGTCCGGCTATAGGTGCCTTGAAGATTCCGGCAATGGCGGCACTGGCTCCGCAGCCCACCAGCAGGATCATCGTCTTCTTGTCCATGCGGAAGATCTGTCCCAGATTGGAGCCGATGGCCGAACCGGTAAGCACAATAGGCGCCTCGGCTCCCACAGAACCGCCGAAGCCAATGGTGATGCCAGAAGCCACCACCGACGACCAGCAGTTGTGGCCGCGCAGCTTGGAGTTCTTGGTAGAGATGGCGTAGAGCACGCGGGTAATACCATGCGAGATATTGTCGCGCACCACATACTTGATAAAGAGCGACGTGAGGTAAATGCCCACGATTGGGAAGAGCAGGAAGAGCAGGTTGTACGTGTTCTTGACAAATCCCGATGTGAGCAGAATCTGTATCTCGTGCACGATTCCATGCAGGAAATAGCCTGCCACCGAGGCGAGCACCCCGATGACAAAGGCGAGGATGAGTGTCATCTGGCGGTCGGAAATATGTTCCTTCTGCCAGGCCACCATCTTGTCGACCCAACTTTTCCTTGCTTCTAAAATATCGTCATCCATTAATATATATATTATCCTTTATTATTTTATCTTGGCACAGATTACGCGGATTACACGGATTTTATCTTCTGACTGCACAACGCTTTCACCAAGGAATATGGCATCAGCCTCTGTGTTGTCCGCGCCTCATCATTCCTTAAAACTCCGAAGTGAAATGGAACCAGATATGTTCGAAGTCCTGCTGTGCCATGCTGAGCACATAGCCCGAGTCGGCGAGGAACACGTCTCTGCCCTCTATGTCCTTGGCCATGTACTGATACTTGCGCTTCTTGAAGTTCTCCAGCTCCTGCGCATCGTCGGCCTCTATCCAGCAAGCCTTGTGCAGGTGGACAGGTTCCCAGCGACACTTGGCGTTGTACTCGTTCTCCAAACGATACTGGATGACCTCGAACTGCAACTGTCCTACGGTTCCCACGATGCGGCGGCCGTTGAACTGGTTGACAAACAGCTGTGCCACACCCTCGTTCATCAACTGCTCCAATCCCTTCTGGAACTGCTTGCTCTTCATTGGGTCGTCGTTCTCGATATACTTGAAGAGCAGAGGCGAGAACGAAGGCAAACCACGGAAGTGCAGCTGCTCGCCCTCGGTGAGCGTGTCGCCAATCTTGAAGATGCCGTTATCGGGCAGACCTACGATATCGCCTGGATAAGCCTCGTCGATGGTGCTCTTGCGCTGCGCCATGAACTGTGTGGGCGAAGAGAAACGGACGGTCTTGCCCAATCGTACGTGCAGGTAAGGCTGATTGCGCACAAACTTGCCCGAACAAATCTTACAGAAGGCAATACATGAACGGTGGTTTGGGTCGATATTGGCGGTGATCTTGAAGATGAAGCCAGTAAACTTGCTTTCCTCAGGCTCTACCAGTCGCTCCTCGGCCTGAGTGGGCTTGGGCGACGGTGCTATCTTGACGAAGCAGTCGAGAAGTTCCTGCACACCGAAGTTGTTGAGCGCAGAACCGAAGAACACCGGTGCCACCTCGGCCGAACGGTAAGTCTCCACATCGAAGGCTGGATAAACGCCGTTGACCAACTCCAGATCCTCACGCAACTGGGCAGCCTCGCGCTCACCCACATGCTGATCGAGCGCTTCGGAGTTGACGTCCACTTCCACCTTCTCGGTCACGCGCTGCTTGTTGGGAGTAAAGAGGTTGAGCTGCTGCTCGTAGATATTGTACACGCCCTTGAACCGGGCACCTTGTCCGATAGGCCAGCTCAGGGGTCGAACCTTGATCTTGAGTTCTTCCTCCAGTTCGTCGAGCACGTCGAAGGCATCGCGCCCCTCACGGTCCATCTTGTTGATGAAGATGATAACAGGTGTATTGCGCATACGGCACACTTCCATCAGCTTGCGGGTCTGGGCCTCCACACCCTTGGCTGAGTCGACCACGATGATGGCTGAGTCAACGGCTGTCAGCGTGCGGTAAGTGTCCTCGGCAAAGTCTTGGTGACCGGGAGTATCGAGGATGTTCACCTTGTAGGGATCGCCATGCTCGCCATCGGGCAAGTAGTCGAACTCCATCACCGACGTGGAAACAGAAATACCACGCTGTTTCTCTATATCCATCCAGTCGGAAGTGGCTGTTTTGCGTATCTTATTGTTCTTTACGGCACCTGCCACCTGTATCTGTCCACCAAAGAGAAGGAACTTCTCGGTCAGTGTGGTCTTACCTGCATCAGGGTGAGAAATAATGGCAAACGTTCTTCTTCTTTCAATCTCTTTCATCTCGTTGTATATATATTTTGAACTTTTCTCAAGTTCTGTATATTATTATAAAATATGTATATCCTAAAAATTAAACACTACATGTCGTCGTCAAACTTCAAGCCCTCTGTACGGTCCTTGAGGTAATAATCGCTCAGCATGCCCACGAAGGTGCTGATCTCGGTCACGGCACGGGCTGTCTCGGGCGTTATCTCCTTCTTCTGCAGGCGGAGCATCATCACGCCATAGAGTGCGTCTAAGCAGGTTTCTATCTCGTTCACATCCTTGTCGCCCTTGTTGCGCAGCTCTACGATGTAGGGCAACACCTTGTAGTATTCGGCATTATAGATGGGGAACTTGCTGCTTTGCAGCAACATTCCGTGCAAGTCGATGACGTCCTTGAGCAACACGCGGTTGATATCGAGATGTCCATACTCGCGCTTTCCTTCCTCGTTCATCATGCGGATGAGGTTGCCAAACCAGTCCAGTTCCTCGGCTTTCTGCTCGTCGGTATAGTCGAAACGGTCGATATACTGCTTGCGGATAACGGGCAGCGAACAGCCATAGGCACGGATAATGTCCTCCACCTGCCACATATACAACAGGTATTCGGCGATACTTTTCTTTCTTAACTCTTGTGCTACAAACATATATTTTGTGAAAATAATATTCTCATATAATCTTTCCGGGCACACGCCCCATAGGACAGCCTAAAACTCGGGCAGATGATACAGGTTGAACACCGTGCCTATCAGCGCTATCAGCGAGAAGATGATTACCACACTGCCTATCACCTTATTAATAATAAGAATGCCATTGGTATCAAACTTGCCGCGTATCTTGTCGATGAGCCAGGTAAGACCAAACCACCACAGCAAGGCGCCAAACACGATGCTGAGATAGCCCACGCTCATCTCAATAGGCATGTCGGGAACCACAAAGGCAAACTGCGCGTATGTGGCCATGAAGAGGAACACGATGAGCGGATTGGAGAGGGTGACGAGAAAGGCCGTCAGGCCGTTGTGGAACAATGTGCCCTGCTTGTTGCTGCTCTTGTGCATATTCTTCATCGGATTGCTCTTGAAACAATACACTCCAAAGACAAGCAGCAGCAGACTGCCCGAAATCTGAAGATAGAACTTGTTCTGGGCATTGTTGACAAAATCCATCACAAAACTCATACCCAAACCCGTGAACATGGCATACACGATGTCGCTGCAAGCAGCGCCGATACCTGTCACAAAACCATACCAGCGCCCCTTGTTCAACGTGCGCTGAATACACAAAATACCTACTGGACCCATGGGAGCAGAGGCAATGATACCTATGACAATACCCTTGAAAATAAAATCAAGGATGTTTATCTCTATTGGAAACAATGAATTCATACGAGGTGCAAAGATACAATTTTTTAATCATACAATGCAAATTTTCCGTCTAAAAGTTTGTCCGATGCATTTTTTTTCTTATCTTTGCCATCAAATTTTAAAATTCTAACTTATTAAAAAACATAAACAATATGACAGAAAATGCATTGAAGCCGTATGTAATCGGCTTGGACCTTGGCGGCACCAACTCTGTTTTCGGTATCGTGGACGCACGTGGTGAAATCAAGGCTACTACAGCCATCAAGACCGGTGGCTATGACAACGTGAATGATTACGTAAAGGCAGCTGTCGAAGCACTACAACCTATTATCGAAACTGTTGGTGGTATTGAGAAAATCAAGGCTATGGGTATCGGAGCACCTAATGGCAACTTCTATAAGGGAACTATCGAGTACGCTCCCAACCTGCCCTGGGCTCACACTTGTGTAGTTCCTTTGGCAGACCTCTTCAGCAAGGCTCTTGGCGGACTCCCAGTAGCGCTTACCAATGATGCCAATGCGGCAGCACTGGGCGAAATGACTTATGGCGCAGCACGTGGACTGAAGAACTTCATCGACATCACTTTGGGTACTGGCGTAGGCTCAGGCATCGTGATTGATGGAAAGATGGTTTATGGCTGCGATGGTTTCGCAGGCGAGCTGGGCCATGTGGTTATGGTTCGTGGCAAGGAAGGCCGTACATGCGGCTGCGGCAGAACTGGCTGCTTGGAAGCTTACTGCTCTGCAACAGGTGTGGCTCGTACTGCACGCGAATTCCTCGAGAAGAGCGATGAGCCTTCATTGCTCCGCGAAATCAAGCCAGAGGACATCACCTCTTACGAGGTAAGTATTGCTGCCGGCAAGGGCGACGCCTTGGCTAAGCGCGTGTATGACTTCACTGGCAAGATGCTCGGTGAGGCTTGTGCCGACTTCGCTGCATTCGCTTCACCTGAGGCTTTCGTCTTCTTCGGCGGTCTTACCAAGGCTGGCGATCTCTTGATGAAACCTCTCAAGGAGTCATACGACAATACCGTATTGCCTATTTTCAAGGGCAAGGCTAAGTTCCTTGTGTCAACTCTCGATGGCAGCTCTGCAGCTGTTCTCGGCGCAAGCGCTGTGGGTTGGGATTTGTAAGATAAACTCTTGTTTTACAGCATAAACATGGGTTCAGCCCATGTGTATAAAGGCTTTCGAAGGTTTCTTCGGAAGCCTTTTTTCATGATTCATATCAATTTTACCACTCTTTTCTTTGCTTTTCTCCGAAACTTGAATGGTTATTAGCGTTTTTTTTCGTAACTTTGCACACTCAAAAAAAGGGTAATAACAAGATTGTATACAAGGTAATCATACACATCTATGTTTATCTTCCTATTTTTAAAATACTATTAATCACGATTTTAAAATAAGAATCATAAAACATAAGTAAGAAATGAAACAAATTTACACCATGGCTAAATATGCCAAAAGCATCATGCTCGCAGCTATTTTGACAGTAGGAGCAACAGTAGTAAACGCACAAGAAGAAGTAAACACAACAACCTATACACCAGCAGAAGCCAACAGCTGGTGGAGAGGCGAAGAGGTAACAGGTGAAGAACAGCAAGTTTATGTATATAATGTTGGCGCTGGCATTTTCGTAACTACCGACAACACTCCCTCTGAGAAAAATATCGACAATGCTGCACTCTGGACACTTTCTAAAAACCAGTTCAGCTGTGGGGATTACCACATAAATATGTGGAGTGATTTGAATTGGGGAGCAACATGGCATAAAGAAATAGGCAAAAACGATGCCACTACATACAATATTATAGCTGGAAACACAGAAAATAGAGGATTTTCATATAAGTTATCTAAGACGGACGGTTTGGCTACCCGCTATTTCAACGTTGATAACAACAAATACACAGCAGCAATAAAACAGAGCAAATACAACGACTTCCTCTTTATCTCTCCTGAACAGAAAGAGGCTTACAGCACATATTCTGCACTCTACAAAGAGGCAAGTGAATTGACAAGCAACGAGAAAATTTCTACAAGTTTGCTCAGCCAGCTGAAAGAAATCCTCACCTCTACAGCTACAGCCAATTACGGTACATATACTACGAACAAGACCACATTGCAGAACATTATCGATACGATCAAGACTTACCTCAACAGCACTCCAACAGGTATCGACAACATCAATGCCAACTCATCAGCCAAGGCTGAAGCTATTTTCAGTGTGAACGGTGTTCGCAACGCCCAGCTCAACAAGGGACTCAACATCGTGAAGATGAGCGACGGTTCTGTCAAGAAGATCATGGTTAAGTAATCTTCTACTACAATACTACATACAAAAACGAAAGGCTGTGTCAAAGGGATTCTTCCCAAAGACACAGCCTTTTTTGATTGAATACTTAGCCATAAAGTATATGGCTTTAACTTCTTTAACTTAACTTCCCCATTTGCGAAAGCTGTTTTTTACTTCTGCAGCGTAACTCCCATCAGTCCTACAACCACCTCGTTGCTCAAGGCGCGGAGAGTCAGCGAACGGAGTTTCTTCTTGGCGTTGAGAGGCATGTCGAGCATCGTGGCAGCGCCACCAGGCAGGGCACACATCGCCAACTTCATATCAGGAAGATCGCCGGCAGTGGCTGCCTCCTGATAGTGAGAGTCGCGGAAAAGATGACGGCTTACTATACCTGTATTCAGTCCTATGCGGTAAGGACGAACAGCAGGCATGGCAAAAGCCACAGCGTTCTCCACGAAGTCTTGCTCGATAGGACACCAGTTGACGGGTGGAACAAGCATCAGCTCGTCTGTCGTGCCGTCAGTATATTCCACTCTCACCACGGCATTCTCTATGGCAAACTGCATGGGGTTGGTAGAGCCTGCCATCAGCAGATAGGCATGCGAAGCCTTGCCCGACAAAGGAATGGTGATGCTGTCGGGATAATTGTCCCACAAACTGGTATAGGCAATATTCTTGCCCTCGGCAGGTGTGCGGAACGACAAGCCTGGCAAGGTCTCAAAAGATCCGTCCTTCACCATGCTGCGCAACTTGGTGTCGTCTATCTTGGCGAGTTTCTTCGTTGAACACCAGTCGCCCATTCCCTGCGTAGGCACACAGAGTGTGGTGTAGGGCGAACGTGGCGTGAGGTATTGGTTCTTGAAGATGTCGCTCACTTCCGAATTGAAAGCAGCATCCATGTTCACCATTCTTCGCTTTCCGTCGTTCAACTGGTCGAAGTCATTGCCCACACCTGTCATCGTTCCCCATCGGTCGGCCGTCTGTTCCGCAACGGCATCAGCCAAGGTGTAAGTCTTCTTTACCTCAACCTCATCATTGTCTACGGGCTTGATGGTTGCCAGCTCCACGTGCTGGCGCTTGTCGGCTGTCAGTTCGGTGTCTTTGTATTTTCCTCCACCCATATTCTGACGTATCACAATCTGCAGCGGATGGGCAAAGTTCTGCTCTATATCGAAGATGTCCTTATCGCCCACTCTTCTGAACGAGTAGTCCAAATAAGGCGTATGCACCGACGCGCTGTCCCATGCTGCGGGGAAACCAGGACGGATGATGCACTTGCCCTCTAAAGCATTGGGCGTGATGCCATAAAGGCCTTCGATAAACGCACGCGACGAGATGCCCGTCACATCAGAGAAATCGCGATAGCCCTCGCCTGTGGCACGGTCCATCGTCGACAACTGTCCGAAGTTGCCCGGACTGCTGCCAAGATACATGAAGTCGAGCACATTGGCTTTCAGCAGTCGGTAAGCCTCCTCTACTCTTCCTGCCTGATAATAAGCCAGCACGGTATGCATCACCTCTGCCATTGCCACATTGTTGATACTCCATTCGTAAGGCGACCAGTCGGATGTGCTCACCGTCTGATATTCCTGTCCATCATATATATAAGGTACGCGCGGGATGTGCCTGTCCACATACTTCGTTGCCAGATAGTTCTGTTCGCCAGTTCCTGCGCCACAGTCTATCGGCGTGTAGATGCTCCACAGCGCTGCGTCCTTATGAACTCGCTTCAGTCCCATGAAGTCCTGATATTCAGCCCAGTGGCCGAAATCTTTCAGCCACAGTCGGCTGTTCATGGCTTTCAGTATTCTGTCGGCTTCCTCACGATAAGGCGCAGGATTCTCGCCTATCATCTCTGCCATGCGGGCAGCCAATAGGTTGGCACGGTAGTTATAGGCCGACGAATGGGTTACGCCACCGCTGTTGTATTGCAGCGCATCGCTTGCCCAGATACAGCAATAGGCATCGTAGAGTCCGTCGTTGTCGGGATCCCAGGTGTTCTTCTCCCAGGCGAGATGACTCTTGATGACAGGCCACATCTTGCGCATATAGGCTGTATCGGCATCAAACTGGAAATGCCAGAGCAGCTCGTCGATATACACCAGGTTCATGTCGTAATGATGGAACTGCTTGTTGTTCTCAGGATTGCGGCAGATGTAGCCATTGCTGTACATCGGTGTGCCCCATTCGTAGGCGCCACGCGAGAGATTGTGCTCCTTGTCCATCACATGAGGACGGGTCACAGGAATGTCGGTCACCTGACTCTTGGCATAGGCGTCGAAATGAATGCGCTGGCGGTCGAACATACCCAGGAAATCGCCCATATAGGCAGCACGCCAGCCTGGCAAAGGCATTCTCCAGCCCACAGCGCCATGCGTCCACACTTGCCCATTCCAAGCTCCGTCTGCAGCCATGACCATGGTTCCGCCAACTGGATTCAGATAAGCATCGGGAGTATTAAAGATGACGGAAGAAGCCAAGTCGGAACGCCATTGCTCGGCTGCCTGATAACGCTTGGCCAGTTCTGAGTTCTTGCCTGTCGACAAGACGGTGTTGTCGACCGAGAAATACAGTTCGGCAGCGCCCTTCTGAGGCATAATGCCTGCAACGGTAGAAAACATCTTGGGCTGGGCTGGCGCATCGAAGGCCTCAGGACCGTCGAACTTGCCAATGTCGCCAGCTCTCTTAAACTTGCTCACCTTGGTTTCGCATATCATGCCCACAATCTCTATCTTCGCCTTGCCAAAGTTCTCGGCAGCGAATTTCCAGACTGCACCTTCCGTCTGTGGATAAGCCAACACCGAGAGTTTCAGCACGCCGCCACCCCATCGCTTGTCCTTCATCAGATACTCACGCTTTCCTGCCTCATATCTTGCCTTGCAGTACTCTACCGAGTCGAGCTGAAAAGCCTGACCGTTGCATTTTATCACGAAACGGATGTTGCGATGATTGTTCTTCTTAAAGATAGCGAATATAGGACGGTCGCTGGTTTCCAGTCGCCATTCATCCACACTGCCATAGAGGGCGCGTGTATAACGATTGTTGCCATTCACACAGCTAAAACCTCTCCCGTCGGGGTGGTAGTTGGCTGTACGCTGCATCACTCCTTGCGCTGACGAGGACAACATTCCCATCATACAAGCCGATACGACTGCGATAGTTCTCAATTTAGTTTGTTTCATGTTGGTTGATGGTTTCTTATTATTCAAGTTTTATATTTTATTCAAGCCTTGGTTAAGTCTCTTTTCTGTTGGATTTACGACTTTCTGTCTCGTCCAAGCCGCATGGCTTGCCTGTGTTTCGCATACCTATTAGTATAGGCATCCCAAGCTGGTGTGTACAAAGATAAGCAAAATTTCCGACAGCACAATCATACACCCCTCGCTTTTGTACGGTTTTACATCTTTATGGACGATTTCTTATGCTTTATTGAACAATTATACCTATCTTTGCAGAAGATAAGCTGCATCTCAGCAAAATATTCAAGCAAGCTTGATATTCTACATTCGATTTGCATTATCTTTGCAAAAGAAATAAAAACTTAAAGGCTATTATAATCGATATGATCAGACAACAACGCAAAAGACTTATTGCAACATGCCTCACCTGCGCACTGCTCACAGCAGTCAGCGCACAGGCTCAGTTCTTGCCTTCCCCCACACAGGAAGCCAAACCTGGTATAAGATGGTGGTGGATGGGATCGGCCGTCGACAAGGAGAACTTGGGATGGAATCTCGACCAATATGCCAAGGCTGGCATAGGCGCAGTGGAGATAACTCCACTCTATGGCGTACAGGGAAACGACAAGAACGACATACCTTACCTCTCGCCACGATGGATGGAGATGCTCAGATTCGTGGAAAAGAAAGACAAGGAATTGGGCATTGAGACCGATATGGCTACCGGAACAGGATGGCCTTTCGGCGGACCTTGGGTTCCACTGAGCGAGGCTGCCTGCAAGGCTGTTTTCGTCGACACCATTGTAGGTGTCAAGAAGAAACTCATGGACATCAACTTCACCCTGCCTGAGAAAGAGCGCAACTTCGCCAAGCTGAAAGTCATCAAGGCTTATCCTGTGGCAGGAGCCACCAAGAAGAAACGCGTCATCGCACTCTACGAGAGCCGCACCCGACAGATGGTGAAGCGTGCAGCACCTGGAGGCGAAGGCTACGTCATCGACCACTTCGACTCTACTGCCGTAGCCCATTATCTGGCACACATCGACAGCGCCTTTACGGCTTCAGGAACACCTTTTCCACATACTTTCTTCAACGACAGCTACGAGGTATATGGCGCCAACTGGACTCCTACCCTGCTGACTGAGTTTGAAAATATGCACGGCTACAAGTTGCAGGACAAGTTCCCCGAGTTCCTGGATGGCGACGCTATCGTTGTGAGCGATTATCGCGAGACCTTGGGAGAGATGCTGCTGCACAATTTCACTGAACAATGGACAGCATGGGCACACAAGCACGGAGCCATCACACGCAACCAGGCGCACGGCTCACCCGCCAACCTCATTGACTGCTATGCGGCTGTCGACATTCCTGAGATAGAAGGCTTCGGACTGACCGACTTCGGCATCAAGGGCCTGCGAAAGGATCCGGGAAAGACACGTCCCAACTTCAGCGACCTGAGCATGCTGAAATATGCTCCTTCGGCTGCCCACATCACGGGCAAGAAATATACATCAAGCGAGACTTTCACCTGGCTCACCGAGCATTTCCGCACGTCGCTGAGTCAGATGAAACCCGACATGGATCTGATGTTCTGTGCCGGTGTGAACCACATGTTCTTCCACGGCACAGCCTATTCGCCCAAGAACGATCCATGGCCAGGATGGAAATTCTATGCCTCCATCGACATGAGCCCCACCAACAGTATCTGGCGCGACGCACCCGAACTGATGAAATACATCACCCACTGTCAGACCTATCTGCAATGGGGACAGCCCGACAACGACTTCTTGGTGTATCTGCCCGTAAGAGACATGTGGCGCACTAATACCAAGAAATGGCTCATGATGTTCGACATTCACAGCATGGTGAAGAAGGCTCCCGAGTTTATCAAGTGCATCCTCGATATCGACAAGGCCGGATTCGACTGCGACTACATCAGCGACCAATACCTGCGCACGTGTACTTATAAGAACGGCATGATAGAGACTGCTGCCGGAACACGATATAAGGCACTGGTCATTCCCGGCAACAACATCATGCCAAGCGACGTGATACAGCACATCTCGCAGCTGAAGGCGCAAGGAGCCAAGATTATCAAGGGCGACAACACTGAGGCGATGGCAAAGGCTGCCAACCCTGAAATGATGAGAAAACTATATGGACTGAAGCTGATACGACGCAACAACAAGTACGGTCATCACTACTTCATCGCCAACCTCACCGACCACGATATCAAGGCCCAAGTGCCTATTGCTACAGGAGAGAACGCTGCGCAGTGGTACAATCCTATGAACGGATCTTACCATGCTGCTGTGATAAACGAACGCGGAGAACTGGCCATCAACCTCAAAAGTGGCGAAAGCAGAATCCTCCTCAGTGCACAGAAAGAGTCGGCACCCTGGTTGCAAGACAAGAAACTGCGCCTGGCAAAGACCGAACCTCAAACCATAGACAAGGGTGAAAGCATCGACCTCACCGCCAACACCTGGAAGCTCTCCTTCACTGAGGAAGCACCCAAGGTAGAGGAAACCTTCAGCCTGCAGGGTCTCAAGACATGGGAGAACCTCAGCGACAAGGCCCAGGTGACGATGGGAACTGGCGTCTACGAGACAACGTTCAAGCTGTCGAAAGAGCAAGCCAAGAAACAATGGAGCATCGACTTAGGCGACGTGCGCGAAAGTGCCAGCGTCTACATCAACGGCCATTACATAGGCTGCGCCTGGGCTGTGCCTTATATTCTCCACTGCAAGGATGCACTGTCGAAGGGCAAGAACACCATCCGCATAGAAGTGACCAACCTGCCTGCCAACCGCATTGCTGCACTCGACCGCGAAGGTGTGAAATGGCGCAAGATGAAGGAAATCAACGTCGTAGACATCAATTACAAGAAAACCACCTACGACAAGTGGGAACCTGTGCCAAGCGGACTCAACAGCACCGTCAAGCTGGTGGAAGTAAAAACAGACATAAACTGAATAAACAACAAAACAAATAAACAACTCAACAAATGAAAAAACTGATCTTAACATCACTCTGTGTACTCATGGGTATGAGCTTTGCCTCAGCCCAGAAAGTTCATAGAAACGTAACAAACCTGAAAAAGGAAATCATGGAGGTGGCTCATCGCACCAACAACTATTTCATGGCAAAGTACAGCGACCCAACACTCGATACCTTTGTCAAACGAGTACGTACCAGCAACCTGTGGACACGCGCCGTGTACTACGAGGGACTCATGGCACTCTACGAGATTGACCCTCAGCAGAAATATCTCGACTATACAGATCGCTGGGCTGACTATCACAAGTGGCAGGCTCGCAGCGGAGAAACCAACGACAATGCCGACAACCAGTGCTGCATGCAGGTTTACATCGACCGCTACGTACAGAGCGGAGGAAAGAAAGATTTAAGTCATGTGAAGGCAAACCTCGACCATCAGATTGCATCCAACCGTGTTTCTTACTGGACATGGATCGACGCCATACAGATGGCTATGCCTATATATGCAAAATATGCAAAAGTCAGCGGCGAGAAAAAGTATCTCGACTATGCCATGAACTCCTACAAGTGGACACGTGACACACTGGCAGGCGGACTGTTCAACGAGAAGGAAGGTTTGTGGTGGAGAGACAAGGACTACGTTCCTCCCTACAAGGAGAAAGACGGTAGCAACTGTTACTGGAGCCGTGGCAATGGCTGGGTTTACGCAGCCTTGGTTCGCGTGATGGAGACATTGCCTGCCAACGACAAGAACTACCAATATCTGAAGAAAGACTTCATCAACATGAGCAAAGCTCTGCTGAAATGCCAGCGCGAGGATGGATACTGGAATGTAAGCCTCGTTTGCCCTGCCAACTATGGCGGCCCTGAAATGACGGGTACAGGTCTCTTCCTCTACGGCATGGCATGGGGCGTGAGACAGGGCATTCTGCCTGCTGCCACTTATCAGAAAGCTATGGACAAGGCATGGAAGGCGCTGGCTGCATCGGTTCATGAAGATGGTTTCATCGGTTACAACCAGGGCACTGGCAAGGACCCATCGGCTGGACAGCCTGTCACCTATACGTCTGTTCCCGATTTCGAGGACTACGGCACAGGATGCCTCCTGTTGGGTGCTGCTGAATACTACAAACTTTTAAAGGTAAAAAAGTAAAAAGGTAAAAAGGTAAAAAAGTAAAAAGGTAAAATACATGAGAGTATATCTATATGTATTGGCTTGCTTGGTGGCGCTCATGCCACTGAGCGCCAATGCTTCCAAGAAGCAGAAGAAGGCAAGGAAGGCTAAGACAGAGCTATGGCCCGACGGCACGAAGATGGACACTTGGTTCCTGCAGGCCCAAAAAGTGAATACAGACACCTTGGGCAAACAGTATGTCATCACCGATTACGGAGTTAAGAATGACAGTACTTTGTTGCAGACCAGCGCCATACAGGGAGTCATCGACCTCGCCTCAAAGAATGGAGGAGGCGTCGTCGTCATTCCGGAAGGCACTTTCCTCAGTGGCGCCCTCTTCTTCCGTCCCAAGACTCATCTGCTCCTATCAGAAGGAGGCAAGTTGAAGGCAAGCGACCGCATCGTCAACTTCCCCATACTCACGACACGCATCGAAGGCGAGTCCTGCAAATACTTCTCCGCCTTCATCAATGCCGACCACTGCGATGGCTTCACCATTGCCGGAAAGGGAACCATCGACGGAAATGGCAAACATTATTGGGAAGAGTTCTGGATTCGACGTCAGTGGAACAGCCGCTGCACAAACAAGGATGCACAGCGTCCAAGACTCGTATACATCAGCAATTCCTCGAACGTGACTCTTCAGGACGTGCATTTGCAGAACAGCGCTTTCTGGACCAATCACATCTATCGCTGCGACCATGTGCGGTTTCTCGACTGCTACATCTTCGCTCCTACTCAGGGATTAAGGGCTCCCAGCAGCGATGCCATTGATATAGATGTTTGTCATGATGTGCTGGTGGAAGGCTGCTACATGAGTGTCAACGATGATGCTATTGCCATCAAGGGAGGAAAAGGCACATGGGCAGACCAGTCACCCGAGAACGGACCGGTATACAATGTCTTGATACAGCGTTGCAACTACGGCAAGGTTCATGGATGCCTCACTTTAGGAAGCGAGAGCGTGAACGACCGCAACATCGTGCTTCGCGACATCACCGTAAAGAATGCCAAGCGCGTGTTATGGCTCAAACTGCGTCCCGACACACCGCAACATTACGAGTATGTCACAGTCGACAATATCAGCGGAACCACAGGAAGTTTCCTTACCATTCGTCCATGGACTCAGTTCTTCAAGCCTGGCGACAGAGAGGACATGCCTCTGAGCCAGTGCAACAACATCACGATGAAGAACATCCGCATGGACTGCGACAACTTCTTCGATGTGGGCACAAGCGACAAGTATCGCCTCTCCCACTTCACCTTCGAAAACATATCCTGTACCGACAAGAAAATGGCATTTTCTGCAGATATAATAGAAAACACCATCTGCAAAAATGTCAATATCAGCAAAAAGAAATAAAAGAAAAGGCTATAAAGACAACATAATAAGGGTGCCGATCGTGTCATATATCAACACGTTTGGCACCCTTATTATATAGGTGGCATTCCACTAAGCATTTACATTTCCAACCAGTTCTTGACGATTGTTTTTCCCTGGGGTGTCAATACACTCTCGGGATGGAACTGGATGCCATGAATGTCGTAGTTCTTGTGACATAATCCCATGATACAGCCATCATCGCTCACGGCTGTTACATCCAGACAATCGGGGAAACCGCTGCGGTCAACCACCCACGAGTGATAACGCCCTATCTCTATACGCTTCTCCATACCGGCAAAGATAGGGTCGTTGCCAAACTGGGTGCAAGGTGTTGCCACACCATGATAAACCTCCGACAGATTGGTGAGTTTGGCACCAAAAGCCTCGCCTATTGCCTGATGCCCTAAGCAGACTCCCAGCATGGGCTTTCTGCCTGCATAGGTCTTGATGACATCCATCAGCAGGCCTGCCTCTGAAGGAATGCCAGGGCCAGGACTCAATATGATCTTGTCGAACCGGTCGAGTTCACGCAACTGAAACTGGTCGTTGCGGTAAACGGTTACATCGGCTCCCAATTCCTTTACCAGATGGGCAAGATTGTAGGTAAAGGAGTCATAATTATCTATGATTACTATTTTCATCTTTATAATGTTTAATGTGTAGTGTTTACTTGAAGCAGTTGAATTCTTCACACTTCATTCTTCACTATTCTATAGCTCTTCTGCAATATGAATTGCCTTGGTCAAGGCTCCCAGTTTGTTGTTGCATTCTTCCAACTCATACTGGTCGTTGCTCTTTGCCACGACACCACTTCCTGCCTGGAACCACAGTTCACCGTTACGGCTGATAAAGGTTCTGATGACAATAGCCTGGTTCAAGTCGCCTTTGAGTCCGATGAAACCGATGCAACCGCCATAGGCACCTCGGTTGTGCGGCTCCAGCTCTGAGATAATCTGCATGGCTCTCACCTTGGGCGCTCCACTCAATGTTCCTGCCGGGAAGGTATCGATAAATGCCTTGATATGATCGGCCTGCTCATCAAGCGTGCCGCTCACTCTGCTCACCAAATGAATCACATGGCTATAGAACTGCATGTCCTTATAGAAATCAACCTTTACTCCATGACAGTTGCGGCTCAAGTCGTTGCGTGCCAAGTCCACCAACATCACATGCTCGGCATTTTCCTTGGGATCGTTGCGCAGGAACTCTGCTGCCTTGCGGTCTTGCTCCATGTTGCCTGTACGCTTGGTGGTTCCTGCTATTGGGTCGATGAAAGCCTTGTCACCGGCAATGCGGTTGTGGGTCTCGGGCGATGAGCCGAAGATGCGGAAACCGCCAAAGTCGAAGTAGAAAAGATAAGGCGACGGATTGATGCTGCGAAGGGCTCGATAGAGTTTGAAGTCATCGCCCTCATATTTCTGCACAAACCTGCGGCTTACCACAATCTGGAACACATCGCCTCTCAGACAATGCTGTATGCAACGGCGTATATTGGCCTTATGCTCCTCATCGGTAAGGGTGGAAGTAGTCTCGCCTACAGGATGGAAATCGTAAGGTTTCACATTGGCCTTGTTGATGGCTTTCATGAGCGCATCGAGCTCTGCCTCCTCACCGAGGGTGATGAGTTGCATGGTGTTGTTGAAATGGTCGAAGACAATGATGTTCTTATACATTATATAATATATATCAGGTGCATCGTTCTTCTCCATCGTCGTATCCAGCACGGGAATGTTCTCGAAGTAGCGCACGGCATTAAAGGTTGTGAAACCATACAGACCGCAACACTCACTGCCCTCCCCCTCTACATGGAAAGTCTGGATAAAGTCATTGAAGGCTTTCGAGATGGCGAGTTTGCATTCTTCTCCTTTGCCCTCACCGAAGGCGGGCAACTCTTTTTCCTCCACTCTTCCGTCGGGATAGGTGGCTGTCACCACTCCATGTCCTACGGCGATGCTTGCTATAGGGTGCACACCGATGAAGGAACGCGAGTTCTCTGTACCATGATAGTCGGAACTCTCCATCAACGCCGACTGTGGATAAATATCTCGTAATCGCATATAGACTCCCACCGGTGTATAGAGGTCAGCAAGAATCTTACGTGTTTGGGTCGTATAATTAAAAGTTGCCATATTCTCCTGCCATTTCTTTATGAGACAAATAAGTTTCAACATCCTTGTCACCTCGACCGCTCACTGTCAGGACAACGACATCGTCTTTCTTGAACTTCATTTTCTTCAGCGCTGCCACAGCATGAGCACTCTCTATGGCTGGGATGATTCCCTCCATACGTGTCAACTCATAACCGGCATAGATAGCCTCGTCGTCCTTAATGGCAAGCACATGACTGCGGCCACGGGTTGCCAAATCGGCATGCATGGGTCCGATACCAGGATAGTCAAGACCTGCGCTGATGGTAAAAGCTTCCTCTATCTGTCCGTCCTCGGTCTGCATAACGAGTGTTCTCGCCCCATGGATAATACCTTCTGTTCCGCAATGCATGGTGGCTGCTGTATAGTTGGTATCGATTCCATGTCCTGCTGCCTCGGCAAGATAAATCTGAACGCGCTCATCATCAATATAATGATAAATGGTACCAGCCGCATTGCTTCCTCCGCCCACACAGGCGATGAGGTAATCGGGATAATCGCGACCCACCTTTTCCTGCAACTGCCATTTCAGTTCCTCGGAGATGACACTCTGCATCTTTGCCACAATGTCTGGATAAGGATGAGGACCCATGGTGCTTCCTACGATATAGAAAGTATCTTGTGGATGACAGCACCAGTCACGTATAGCCTCCGAACAGGCATCACTCAAGGTCATGTTACCCGTGCGCACAGGATTCACCTTGGCACCCAACATCTTCATACGCTCCACATTGGTGTGCTGACGCTCCACATCTGTAGCACCCATAAAGATTTCGCACTTCATATCCATCAAGGCACAGACGGTGGCTGTTGCCACACCATGCTGACCGGCTCCCGTCTCGGCGATAATACGGGTTTTGCCCATCTTCTTTGCCATCAGAATCTGGCCGATGGTATTGTTGATCTTGTGCGCTCCTGTATGGTTCAGGTCCTCACGCTTCAGATAGAGCTGGCAACCATATTTCTCGCTCATGCGTTTGGCATAATAGAGAGGTGAAGGACGGCCTACATAGTCTCTGAGCAACTGATGATATTCTTTCTTGAACTCCTCGCTCTCAATGATAGGCTTGTAGGCCTGCTGCAGTTCTGTCACACATTTATATAATATCTCTGGCACGTATGCGCCACCGAATTTTCCAAAAAATCCTTTATCGTCAACTTGATACATCGTGAGTTAAATGTTAAATGTTAAATATTAAATTAGGCTTTCGCCCTTGTGCCACAAACGAAACAGATGAATTCTTCACTCTTCGTTCTTCACTCTTCACTTATTTTTTCAGTGCCTCAAAGAGTTCATCGAGTGCCTTGTCTGGGTCAAGCGTTTCATTGAGCAAGGTAACAAACTTGCTTCCTATGATGGCTCCCGCTGCATTGTCCTGGGCACTGGTGAGAGTCTGCTTGTTGCTGATACCGAAACCTATCATTCGGGGATTGCGAAGCTTCATGCCGTTGATATGGTTGAAGTAAGCGAGTTTGGCATCACCGAAACTACTTTGAGCGCCAGTGATACTTGCCGAACTGACCATATAGATAAATCCGTCTGTATGCTCGTCGATAAAGCGGATTCGCTCCTCGCTGGTTTCTGGAGTTATCATCATGATGACACGTATGTCATACTTGTCGGCTATAGGTTTCACCACCTTGAGATAGTCGTCGAAAGGCAGGTCGGGAATAATGGTTCCACTCACTCCAGCCTCAACACATTCTTTGAAAAAAGCCTCAATGCCATAATGCATGATCGGATTGAGATAGCCCATCAGCACAAGAGGAAGGCTTACCTCGTCCTTGATGGCTTTTAGTTGTCCGAAGAGAGTCTTCACCGTCATACCGTTCTTCAGAGCCCGTGTTCCGGCACTCTGGATGACAGGTCCGTCGGCCAAAGGGTCACTGAAAGGTATGCCCACCTCTATCATATCGATGCCATGACGTTCCATCGCCTTGATGACATCGCCCGTGCCTTCGAGAGTGGGACAACCGGCACAGAAATACAAGCTCAGCAGCTTGCGGTCTTTACGACTTTCAAATAATTGATTTATCTTGTTCATTGTTTTTTTTACCTTTTTACTTTTTTACCTTTTTACCTTTAAAAAGCCTTTTTACTTTTTTACCTTTACAAGGAATTGCTTGAGTTTCTCTACATCTTTGAGTGCTGGCTCAATCTCGAACTTCGAGTTGAGGTCTATGCCTATGCACTTGGGATGATGAAAGTTCCTGACCCGCTCTGCATCGTCGGGTCCGATGCCGCCACTCAGAAGGAATGGCACATCGCCATCATAAGCCTGCAGAACTTGCCAGTCAAACTGCTCACCACTTCCACCCACAGTCTTACATTTGGTGTCGAAGAGGAAGAGGTCGGCAGCTCCTACATACTCCTTATATTTATTGATATCCTCGGCCGAACTTACGCTGATGGCCTTGATAATCTTGATATTGGGTTTGATATCGGGGTCGATGGTGGCACGCAGGTTCTCCAAGGTCTCGCGTGGCTCGTTGCCGTGCAACTGAATATAGTCGAGTTTGTAATTATATACTCTCGTCACTATATTCTGAGGCATATCGTCTACGAAGACACCAACCCTGAGCGGTGTCTTTCCCATGTCGGGTGCATAGTCGGGAATAATGCCAGCCCCACTGCTGAACTGCTGCACATATCGGGGTGACGGAGGATAGAAAATCAGGCCTATCATGTCGACTCCCAATGCAGAAATATCGCGAATGTTGTCGGCATCGCGCATGCCACATACCTTTATAATCATGATGCTTTAAAGACGGTTCTACTTTTAAAATTACAAATTGGCTATAAACTCATTCAGGGCTATGCCCGGGTCGGCCTGTTTCATAAACTGCTCTCCCATCAGGAAGCCTCTGAAACCGCCTTCCTCACGAAGTCTTCTGACAACTTCCGGATTGGAGATACCGCTTTCGCTCACTCTGCATACATCCTTGGGCAACTGTTCTGCCAGGCGGAAACTGTTCTCCACATCCGTAACGAAAGTTCCGAGGTTGCGGTTGTTGATGCCATACATATCGGGTTCCAACTCAGCATATTCGAAGTCCTGGGCGTTATGCATCTCCAACAAGACTTCCAGTCCCAACTGATGCGCCATATTCATAAGATCTTTACATTCCTGCTTTGTCAGACAGGCAGCAATCAGAAGCACAGCCGAAGCACCACAATAGCGGGCTTGCAAAAGCTGATATTCCTCTACGACGAAGTTCTTATATAATATAGGTAAGGTAACACCCACATGGCGGGCCTCCTGTATATACTCGTCGTAGCCTCCGAAATAGTCGATATCGGTAAGAATACTCAATGCCGAAGCTCCATTCTGCTGATAGCCCAAAGGAATAACGCTCGCCTTGCCTTCTTTCTTGATCCATCCCTTGCTGGGCGACTTGCGCTTGAACTCGGCAATAATACCTGTGGATGATGACATCAAGGCGTCACGCATGCTGCCTCCTGGGGTAAGTCCCTCGTCAGCCTTTATCTTCCTGTCGGTCAGCGTTACCATCTGGCGTGGAGATATGAAGCGCTTGCGCTGCTCCATCTCTATTCGCTTATGAGCTACGATTTCTTCTAATATATCAGCCATGTTCTACTTTTTTACCTTTTTACTTTTTTACCTTTTTACTTTTTTACCTTTAACTATTCAGTTCCACAAATTTCTTGAAGGTGGCAAGTGCCTTGCCCGAGTCTATACTCTCGCGTGCTATTTCCACACACTCCTCAATGCTCTTCTTGCCCTTCTCCATCACCTGGATACCAAAGGCTGCATTAGCCAAAACAATATTCTTCTGGGCAGGAAGTGCTCGATTTTCAAGTACGGCATCAAAGATGTCCTTTGCCTCCTCTTCGGTAGCTCCACCTCTAACCTCTTCCGGTTTGGCTGTCTCGAAACCTAAGTCTTGAGGTTTGAAGATGCGCTCATAGTCGTTGGTTGTTACCTTGAAGTCACTGGTCAACGAAATCTCATCATATCCATCTATACTGTTGACGATGCCATAGTCGATGCCGATCTTCTGATATACCTGGTTATAGAGGCGCATCTGGTCGAGATTGGCAACTCCGAGCAACTGACACGAAGGCTGGCTGGGGTTGACCAAAGGACCTAAGAGATTGAAGACGGTAGGAAACTGCAAGGCCTTGCGAATAGGACCGACAAACTTCATCGCCTTGGCAAACAACTGTGCATGAAGGTACACGATACCAGCCTCATTGATGGAGCGGTTGAGTTTGTCGATATCGTCAGTGAAATGTACTCCATGATTCTGAATCACATTGGAAGCTCCACTCACCGATGTGGCAGCATAGTTTCCATGTTTGGCCACCCTATATCCGGCTCCTGCTATGACGAAGCACGAGGTGGTAGAAATATTGAATGTATTCTTACGGTCGCCTCCCGTTCCTACTACGTCTATATATCTGTCGCAGTCGAGGATGGCAGGAACTCCTGTCGCCAGGATTCCGTCACGAAAGCCCAACAACTCGTCCACGGTCACACCACGCATCTGCAAGCCTGTAAGCAAGGCTGTGATCTGTTCTTCGGGGAACTCACTCTTTGTGATGCCAACGATGATGTTCTTGGTTTCCTCTCGGGAAAGTTCCTCATGATTCAACATTCTGTTCAAAATGTCCTTCATTTCCATAAGTTTTGTCTCCTATATTTTTGTTGTTATCTTCGTTCAAACCCTCCTTCAACCTGTAACAGACCTTAAAGAAAAAAGACCTGTCGCAAGTTACGGCAGGCCTTTTCTATCTCTCTTAGGATATTCATATCCACACACGGCTTATCGACTCACGACTGTTTCAATCTTGAGATACGCCACCACCATGCTGTTGAAGATACGAATGTTGTCATTTGCTTATTATTTATGAATAATATTGTTTCGTTATTGTTTCGATTGCAAATTTACACTTTTTCTTTCAATCTACAAACTTTTTGTCGATAAAAATTGCAATTTCGATTATTTTTATAACTTTCCGTTCTTTTTCATCCCTCATCCCTCCCCTATACCTTATTATATATACTCAACTTCTTTAACTTCTCTAACTTCTTAACTCTTCTATAACTTCTCAAGTTGCGAGAGGTTTATCAAAAATTCCTATCAATCCGCTTACTTTTTTTGTTAATTCTGCTACAAATCGACATTTTTTCCTTTGTTATGGTTGTTTTTTCATTTTTTATACGTAACTTTGCGCCATTAAACATTAACGTACAGAACAAAACGATAAGAAAAAAAATATTATGAGATTATCTACATTTGTGTTGGCGGTAAGTATATGCTTTGCCCCCCCATCACTGAACACCCAAGCCAAGAGCAAGAAAAAGAGCCTTAACTTACTGACAGCAAAGGCAGATTCAACAAAGAATGATTATGCTAAAGTCACCAAAGGCGGAAAGATAGATACAGGTTTGTTTACTGTTATCTACAACAACAAAAGTGGTAAACTCTACTTTGAGTTGCCCGACTCTGCCTTCCACCGCCAGTATATCTTAGCCAACAGAATGGCAGCCACCAGCGACACACAGGATTTTGTGGCTGGACAGATGATCAACACTCCTTTGCTCATACAATTTTCTAAAGATGAGCGCAATGTTTACATCAATCTCATACAGAGCAACAATGTCGTTGACAAAAACGACCCTATCGCTGCTTCTTTCGACAAGAATTTCTTAAATCCTCGTATGAAAGGTTTCAAGATTGTGGCACGCAACAACAATAATGTTGTCATCGACGTGACCTCATTCTTTGGCACCAACGAGGCTTACATCTCTCCACTGAAAGAGGTTTCTGTATTTTCTAAACTCTTCGGCGATGCCAATGCCATCAAGGGTACTTTCTCTGCCGATGCCTCCAGCATCGACTTCGTGAAGACTTTCCCTAAGAATATCGAGATAGAGAGCACCCTGTCGTTCAACACCACAGGTATGATCAAGAAGCCTTACTCTGTAAAGGTTCACCGTTCACTCTTTGTCCTGCCCGAGGATCCTATGCCTATGAGATACCAGGACAACCGAGTGGGTTTCTTCAATAACAACAAGAACATATACAGTTCTTCCAAGGACAAGGTAGAGAGCAAGACCTACATCAACAGATGGCGCCTGCAACCCAAGCCCGAGGATATGGACAAGTACTTTGCCGGCGAACTGGTGGAGCCACAGAAACCTATCGTGTTCTATGTCGACTCAGCCTTCCCAGAGAAGTGGAGAGAAACCATCAAGACGGGTATAGAAGACTGGAACCAGGCTTTCGAGCAGGCAGGCTTCAAGAATGCCATCATTGCTAAGGATTATCCAAAGAACGACCCCAACTTCGATCCAGACGACATGCGCTACAACTGCTTCAAGTATGCAGTTACATCTACCGCCAACGCCATGGGGCCAAGCCATAAAGACCCTCGTACCGGCGAGATTCTCACTGCCGATGTCATCTGGTATCACAACATCGTATCGCTGTTGCACAACTGGCGATTCATCCAGACTGCAGCTGTAGACAAGCGAGTTCGCAAGAACATCTTCGATGATGATGTGATGCGCGAGTCTATCCGTTATGCAGCAGCCCACGAGATTGGTCATACATTGGGTCTGATGCACAACATGGGTGCCAGCTATGCTTTCGACGTAGAGCAGCTGAGAGATCCTAAGTTCACACAGCAGTATGGCACCACACCAAGTATCATGGACTACGCCCGCAACAACTACATCGCCCAGCCTGGCGATTTGGAGAAAGGCGTGCGTCTTACTCCTCCTGTTATCGGTGTGTACGACAAGTATGCCATCAACTGGGGTTACAGAATCATCAAGGGCGCCAATACTCCAGAGGAGGAAGTGGCTACTCTTAACAAATGGATTGCCGAGAAAGCCAATGATAAGAAATTCCAGTTTGGTGCTCAGCAGGTTTTAGGTACTGTAGACCCAACCGACCTGACCGAGGACCTTGGAAACGACCATATCAAAGCCAGCAACTATGGTATCAGCAACATGAAGATCCTGATGAAGAACTTCGAGAACTGGACCATGGAGAAGGGCGAGAGATACGACGACTTGGAGAAACTCTATCGTGAGGTTACCAAGCAGTACACCCGCTACATCAACCATGTGGCATCCTATATCGGTGGTATCGAATATACTGAGATCAGACAGGGCGACGGTCAGGCTCAGAGCATGAACTACATCAACAAGGCACGTCAGAAGGAAGCCCTCACATGGTTGCTTGCACAGATGCGCAGCTTCGACAGTTGGCTCACACCTCATGCCCTGCTGAACAAGATGGAACTGAGTTTGGATGTGAACAAAAACATCTGCAAGCGCACCATTTCTTCACTGTTCAACCCTACTGCGCTCTATCGCATCAAGGAAGGTGGAATGGTGAATGCCAACGCCAACTACACCATCGAAGGTTATATGAACGACCTGACCAACATGATCTTCAAGGCTCCTGTGGGTGGAAAGCTTTCTTATGCCGAGCAGGCTCTGCAGTCTAACGCCATCAATCTGATGATGCAGCGCACTGGCTTGCAGCCCGAGACAGGAAAGAAGACCAAGGGCCTCACCGACGACCACTTGTGGCAGAACGACCTCGAGATGTCGCAGCAGATTTGCAATGCCAACGATATGACCGACAGTTTCGTACGTATCAATTATGGTGGAAGCATGCTCAGCGATGCTGAGACTGGCGCCCTGATGACAGGAAGCCTGCAGCGTGTACTCAACAAGTATCGTGCTTATCGTGCTACCGCTACTGGCAGCACCCGCGACTTCTACTCATATCAAATCCTCCTCATGGAGAAGTTGCTGAACAATAAGTAACTCAACTTTCGTAAATAGGGAAGTTAGAGAAGTTACCGCTTCGCTCAGAAGTTAAAGCCAACAGCCTTTTTGGAGGCATACTCAGCAGTAAAGCTGTTGTCTTAACTCCTTTAACTCCTTAACTCCTTAACTTCTTAACTCCCCGAATTCCTGAAAAAGAATTCACCCCGAATTCTCCCCAGAACAAGTTATATATTTGAAAATAAATATTTTTATGAGAGAGAACAAAACACTGCACTACTACATGAAGTGGGCACTCATGCTTACTTTCATGTGGGTATGTCAATTAGCAAACGCCCAGGACTTCGTCAAGGGTAAGGTAATCGACCAGGCTGGCGAACCTGTCACGGGTGCCTATGTAAGGTGGAAAGACACCAAGATAGGTGCCAGTACCGATGTGGATGGCAACTTCTCCATCCCTGCCCATCAGGGTAAGTTGGTCATTTCTTTCCTTGGCTACAAAACCAAGGAGGTAAGCGCTCAGGCTGGCAAGCAGATAGAAGTGAAACTGGAAGAAGACGCACAGCACCTCGACGAGTTTGTCGTAATAGGTTATGGTCTTCAGAAGAAATCGTCTATCACAGGTTCTATTGAGACCATCAAGGCTGACGACTTGCTCATGATGCCTACCGCCAACCTCGACAATGCTCTTACCGGACAGGTGGCAGGTCTGCAGGTCATGGCTTCTACGGGCGACCCAAGTACAGCCAAGGAGGCTGCCCTTCATATCCGTGGTATCAACTCAGCACCTTTGCTCGTTATCGATGGTGTGCCAAGATTCGGTACTACCACTTCTGATGGTGAGACTCGTCTTTCCGACCTCAACCCCGATGACATCGAGAGTATCACCGTATTGAAAGACGCTGCAGCTGCTGCCGTTTATGGTTCACGTGCTGCCAATGGCGTAATCCTCGTACAGACCAAGCGTGCAGAGGGCAACCAGAAGTTGCGCATCAACTATCGTGGTCAGTACAACCTCCAGGAAGCCACCAAGCTGCCTGAGTTCCTCGACGCCTACGAGTTTGCCAAGCTTCGCAACCAGGCCATTGCCAATACTCCTTCCAGCACCCTGACTCCTTACACAGAAGAGCAGTTGGAAGAGATCCGCACTCACTCCAACCCCAACGTCTATGGCGACAGCAACCTCTTAGACTATCTTGACAAGACGGGCTACTCCACCACACACGCTGTTTCGGCAAGTGGCGGCAACTCTTACGTAAGATATTATCTCTCATTGGGCTATGCCAATTCCAAGGGTCTTTATAGTGGTGTAGGCCGCGACCGTATCAACTACTCTATGAAGTTGGACGCCACCCTCACCAAGGGTCTCGTTCTGTCTGTCGACTATACAGGATCCAACTCAAATTCCAAGAACAGCAGCTATACGACCCTCGATGCAGCATACAGCTATTCACCACTCCAGGTATATGAGTTTACCAATGGCGAGTTGGCAAGTATCGACGGCAGCAACCCGCTCATCAATCTTCGTGGCTTGGGCGGATACATCAAAGATCTGTCAAGAATAGGTACGGTAAACGTCAACCTGCGATGGGACATCCCATGGGTAAAGGGTCTGAACGCTTATGTACGCGGTACCTTCGATGACAACCATCGTATAGAAAAGAGATACAGCACTCCTGTTACTCTATACACTTATGATGCCACTACAGAAGAGTTTGCCATCGACCAGAATACAGTTTACCCTAAGGCTAAGACAACCTTAGAGCAGACCGACCGCTTCTATAAGAGTCAGCTCTATGAGGCTGGTATCAACTACAATAACACCTTTGCTGCAAAGCATACCGTAGGTGCCACTTTGGTCATGAACTACCAGCGTCTCAACAATCAGTATATGACAGGCAAGAACCTCGACAAGACTTCCGTGCCTGAGACCATGGGTACGGCCAAGAGCTCAAAGCTCAATGGTGACGAGACGATCAACGAGCGTGCCTCTACCATCGGACGTCTCAACTACAGCTATGCCAACAAGTACTTTGCCGAGTTCAGTTTCCGTGTTGATGGTTCTACCAACTTCTCGCCCTCCAACCGCTGGGGTTTCTTTCCATCATTCTCTGGTTCGTGGGTTGTCTCTAATGAGGAATTCTTCAAAGCCTGGAAGCAGGGCGTTATCTCCAACCTCAAGCTGAGAGCCTCAACAGGATGGTTGGGTAATGACGGTTTGGTGGGTGCATACTCATATCTGAAGAACTACACCGAGTCTGCCAACTATGGTTACAGTTTCGGCAGCAAAGGTTCAGCCTCAAGCGTTTACCGTCCAGGATTCACCCTCATGACCTATCCTAACACCGACCTGTCATGGGGAAAGACCCACGACTATAACTTCGGTTTGGACATGGGCTTCTGGAATGGACGCATCGGTGTGTCTTTCGATTACTTCGTACGTTACGAGACCAACAAGATCACATCGGCACCCGACTATCTCTTCCCTCCTTCGACAGGTACCGATGGTGCCTATCCATCTATGAACTTCAGCAAGCTGAAGGCATGGGGCTGGGACTTCACCATCAGCCACAAGAATACCATCGGCAAGTTCAAGTACAATATGTCAATCAACCTGTCAAAGAGCAACGACAAGTATCTTGACTTCGGCGATGAGAGCAGTCAGTTACCTAACCTTCGCCGTAAGGGAACCAGCAGCATGGTATGGCAGATGTATCAGGCAGCAGGTCTGTTCCAGAGCCAGGAAGAAATCGACAACTGGCCACTCGATCAGGACGGACAGGGTAATGCAACCATAGCTCCTGGCGACATCAAATACATCGACCAGAATGAGGATGGTGTTCTCGACTCTCACGATTATATCTACGTCAAGAACTCTTCACAACCCGACATGGACTTCAGCTTCCGTTTCGGAATGCAATACAAGGGCTTCTTCCTCAATGCCATCTTCCAGGGCGAGTCAGGATATAAGCAGAACATTACCGACTACTATACATTGGAGAACAATACCATGCCAAAGTATCAGAAGTATCACCTCACCGACAGTTGGTCGGAAAGCAATCCTTCAGGCAAATATCCTCGCGTGAAACTTGCCACATCCAACGACAACAACCGCAAGAAGTCTACATTCTGGATTGAAGACTGTAATTTCGTGCGCCTCAAGATGCTTAACCTCGGTTACAATTTCCCTGGCAGCATCGTCAAGAAGATGAGCCTTTCTTCGCTCAGCATCGCTTTGCAGGCAAGCAACCTCTTCACCATCAGCAGTCTGAAGAGCATGGACCCAGAGTCACTCCGTGGCTACCCTATCCAGCGCTCTTACGGTGTAACTCTCAACTTAGGTTTCTAACGAGACCACATTATATTATATATAGAACACAGAAAGTATGAAGATACAATTCAATAGAATCATAACCATCATTACACTCGCAGCCACCACCGGCGTGCTGACGAGTTGTGACAGCCTGTTCAGAGATGCTCCTCTCAACGAGATTTCCGAGAAGTCGGTATGGAGCAATCCTCAGCTTCTCGACGAGTACGAGAGCTCTTGGTACAGATGCATGAGCAATGGCTTCAGTACTTATGTTCCCAGCATTTCGTTGGTGAAGAGTAAGTCAAGATATTATATGCCTTGGTTTGGCGACCAGATTAGCGTGGGTAAGAGTTCTTACTACAATGCTGGCTATGGCGACTTGCTGAAAAGCAACAGCCAGGAAATTACCAAATGGGCTGCCAATGTATGGAGCAACTACTTCACTCAGATTCAGTCCATCAACACCTTGTTGGAGAACTTAGGCAATATCAGCAATGGCGACCAGAAGAACCGCATCATCGGCGAGGCTCACTTCATGCGTGGCTATTACTATTATATGTTGTGGAGAATGTTTGGCGGTGTAACCCTCATCGACCATACCTACAACCCACTCATCAAAGAAGAGAAGTTCCCACGTGCAAGCTATCAGCAGATGGTAGACTTCATCGTGGCTGAAGCCGACGAGGCTGCCAAATATCTTCCTCTGGCTCATGCCACTACCGAGACAGGTCGCGCCACCAAGGGTGCTGCCCTCATGCTCAAGGCAAAGACTTACCTCTGGGCTGCCAGCGAGGTATTCCAGAACAAGGGTGAGGAATTGACCTACTTAGGTTTTGCCGATGACCAGTCGCACGTCATGCTGGAGAAGGCTAAGAAAGCATACGAAGACCTCTTCGCTCTGAACCAGTACAGCCTCATCCCTATCTCTGCCACCACACTGGACGATATTCGCGATGCCTATCGCAAAATCTTCCTGACCAAGAACTCACAGGAGTCTATCTTCGAGGTACAGCATTCTGATGATGGCGACTTTGCCAACAAGTTTGGTCATAAGCTCGACAGAGACGCGGCCTCTCCTTTCTTTACAGGTACGACAGCAGCCTACACTCCTACCCAGAACCATGTGGACGAGTATGGCATGCAGCCTGGCAAGACTTACGATGTAAAGCATCCCTACGACAACAGAGACTACCGCTTCTATGCCAACATCCTGTATGATGGATGTACCTATCGCAACCACGTGATGGACATTCATTATACAAACCGTACTGCCGGTGTCGACCTCACGCCTTATGGTACTTCCACTTCGGCTGCCGTAACCTTGACTGGTTATTACATGGGCAAGTTTGTTGATCCAAGCCAAACTATCGACAACAACGATACCTACGCCAGCAAGCAGAACTACATCATCTGGCGATTTGCAGAGGCTCTGCTCGACTATGCTGAGGTTTGCTACGACTTAGGGTACACAGACTTGGCTAAAGAGTATGTCAACAAGACCCGTCAGCGTGTTCACATGCCAGACATTGAGAATCCTACACTCGACGACATCAAGAACGAGCGTCGTGTGGAAATGGCTTTCGAGGAAACCACCTACTGGGATCTCTTCAGATGGGGTGTGGCAGAGCAGAAGATGAATGGCGAGACCAATCCTCTGAAGGCGATGCGTGTCGACGTAACTGTGGTAAACAACGAGGTGGTAAACACCAAGTACACCATCAGCAACGTAAACCGTTTCCCTAAACGTGTGAGAGTCTTCGACAAGAAACAATACTATCTGCCCATTCCTTGGAGCGAGATCAAGTATCACGGCATTGCCCAGAACCCAGACTGGACAGAACAATAAAGAACTCAACTTTCGAAAATGGGGAAGTTAAAGAATTTAAAGAAGTTAAAGCCATATGCCTTACAGATGGATATTCAAACAAAAAGGCTGTTGGCTATAACTTCTAACGACCGAAGGGAGTGATAACTTCTTTAACTTCTATAACTTCCGTACATACGAAACTTCAGTAAAATACAACAAAAGTAGCAACAAAACACTCAATACAAACAACGGATAACAATTCTTTCGTCAGCAAGATGCCGACGAAAGAACTATCCTTAACAAAAAACATAATCATTATGAGAAAAATTTACTTAGCATGGGCGCTGTTACTCAGCGCTATCGGAGTTCAAGCACAGGAGTACAATCTTTTCCCAGCTTCAGTAGTCGACGAAAATGGCTGGTTGTGGTTCAACAGCCAGGAGATTGTTGACCAGTATGTCGGTGGCTGCAATGAAGAAGACTACAAAGTAGACCCTGAAGGCAAAATCATCCAGATGGTTTATGCAGACCAAATGCCAACATATCCTCCGACTACAGTTGTTCCAGACGCGATTGGATACGGAAAAGGCGGCGAGTTGGGTGCTGATGGTTATAAGAAAGGAGCTATCATCTTACCTGCAGCAAGTGCTGTTGGGGCTACCAATGGTGGCGGTATAGCACTTTGCCTACCTTCTTGCTCTACATTCAGCATGAATGTTTCATGCGATAATCAAGTTGCATGCCGTCTTTTAAGCACAGATAATCCAGAGACTACATTTACTAATTATGGCGTACGTCAAGCTTACCTAATTGGATTTAAAAAATTTGCAGGAGCAGGCAATACAACCAAAACAGGATTAGAGACCTTGACAAACGGAAACGACAATATTACCATCAAGTCAGATAAGCCTGTTTACGTTTATTTCCAAAATACAACCACCCATGAAGTTTACATCCACGGCATCAAGGTGACCACTCCTAAGCAGGAGACTACAGGTATAGCCAACATAAAGACACAGGGTACAGCCGCACAGGAGGTATATACTATTGATGGCGTCAAGGTAGGCAACACCTTGAAGGGCCAAAAGCAGGGCTTGTACATTGTCAAGCAGGGTAACAACATTAAGAAGGTCATTAAATAAATGACCGCAAACTTTTATATTTATCAACATAAAACACTACAAGTATGAAGAAATTCTTTACACTTTTGTTGGCTGTTATCAGTACAATGACAGCCTTCGCACAGACAGAATCTGCCATAGAATTGCAGGCAGAGGTAGATGGTAACACCAGAACATTTACCATCGGACTGGCCACTGAAGGAACAGTACAGATAGACTGGGGTAACGGAGAGAAAGTCACATCTGAAGTGATTCCTGCTTTCGATGGCTGGAATCAAGTGGACGTCTCTGGTACCGTATCAGGTGAAGGAAAGGTAAAAATCTATGGCGACAACATCGTTTATTTCGAATGTTCATCAAGAGTAGATGGTGCCCAAGTATTGTCTTTGGACGTAACTAAGGCTACAGCCTTGAAAGATTTGTCTGCCTATACCAACAAACTGACAACCATTGATCTGACAAAGAACACAGAGTTGGAGAAGCTGACCATCAACAACAATCAGTTGACAAGCATTGATATCAGCAAGTGTACCAAACTGGCAACTATGGACATTTCCAATAATCTCCTGACAACAATAGACATCACCAAAAATCAGGCATTACAGACTCTAAAAATCAGCCAGAACAAATTTGCTGGCGAATTGGATTTATCCACCAATCCAACCATTAAACTTGTATATGCCCTTAGCATGGAGCTAAACTCAGTTAAGATAGGTAATAACACAGCATCTAAACCTTTGTTCAGTCTTAACAACAACAAACTGACAAGCATTGACGCTTCAGGTATTCAAGATGCAGGCAATGCAACACTTAATCTGATGGGTAACCAGTTGACAGAAATCAAACTGCCAAGTGCCAAGATGAAGACTTTGAACATCTCTAAGAATAACTTCACATTGGCTACGCTCCCTGCTCCTGACGCAACTACTGCGGCAAAAGGTTTCACTTATGCACCACAAAATGACTATATCATTGCAGAATCTTACAAGGTAGGTGATGTACTCGACCTCTCATCACAGACAAGTGCCACTTTGAACACTCAGTTTGCTGTTTACAAGTCAGACAAAACAGCTCTGACAAAAGGCACCGACTACACGGTTGCTGACGGTAAAATTACATTCCTTACAGCACAGGAAGCTGTATATGTTACCATGAGTTCTGCTTTATATAGCAAGTTTACTGGCACAAGCATCTACAAGACTACCGTCACAAAGGTAGAAGGTTCTACAGGCATCAACGCTGTAACTGCTCAGGGTGTGAAGGTAAGCACAGCAGGTAATGAGATTTCTATCTCTGGACTTTCACAGGGCGACGCTGTAACAGTAGCCAACCTGGGTGGTGCTGTAGTAGCCAGCTTCCATGCCAACTCTGCCAATGCTCATGTTCAGGCTGCAAAGGGTCTGTATATCGTCAGCATCAACGGCAAGGCCATCAAGGTAGCTCTCTAATTATTTCTTATTTCACAAAGTGCCACATCACATGGGCGAAACGTACCATGGGTATGGCACTTTTTTCAATCCAACAAGTACGACTATGAAGAAGTCTTTAGCACTAACCATTCTTTGCCTCCTCTTTGCCTTCCAGGCAGGAGCATTCAACAAGAACACAGGAACCGTTGGCAACACGGTGTGCTTTGTGCGCTTTGCCGACGAGGATGCCAACATTTTTGAACATACGATAGATACCTATCAGTACCTGTTCAACGGCAGCAATGCTACCGACAACTCAGTATACAACTATTTCGGTCAGGCTTCCTACAACCAGCTGGAATGGAAGAGTTCCTTCTATCCTGCTACTACTGACACCAAGATTGTGTCTTACAAGACACGCTACGAAAGAGCATACTATCAGAAGTATGATGCCACATTGCGTCCCTCTGGCTACAACTCAGACACCGAGGGTGAAGCACGCATGCAGGCATTGGTAAGAGAGATAGCAAACTATATTGATAATGACGTGACAGACGCAACCGATATAGACAAGAATGAGGATGGATATATAGACAACCTGTGCATCATCTTCAGCGGACAATCGGAACTGAGCAACAAGCGAGGCATCCTCTGGCCACAACGTAAGGACTTGGCTTTGCCTGATGAAAAGGCTATCTATATAAAAGGCAAGAAGTTGGTAGGCTACATCATGGTTTTCGACGAGGCTAATGGTTATGAGAACTTCGAAGGCATCGCCCTCAACACCGGAGTCCTTTGCCATGAGATGTCTCACTCATTGGGTACCTACGACCTGTATCATGCTTCAGGAAGTCTCAACCCTGTAGGAATATGGGACTTGATGTCCGACAATCAGCTCGTAGCTCAAAACATGACAGCCTACACCAAGTATCGCTACTGCAAATGGATTGACGAGATACCTGAGATTTCAGAAGCTGGTACCTACACCCTGAACCCCGTAGGTGGAAGCAGCAAAGAGAAAATTGCCTACAAGATCAAGCCAGTAGGAAGCGACGAATACTTCGTTGTGGAATATCGTAAACAGGAAGGTTTCGACAAAAGTCTTCCAGGTTCTGGTCTTCTCGTTTACAGAATCAATCCTTCCTACACAGGTGGCAACGTAAACTACAATGGCACTACCCGACTCGACGAACAGTACATCTTCCGTCCTAACGGAACCACCACATCGGATGGCGATATCACTAAGGCTTTCTTCAGTGCCGAGAGTGGAAGAACTGCTTTTGGTGGCGATGCTACCGCCAAACCTTTCTATAGCAATGGTAAGGAAGCGCCTTTTGCCATCAGCGACATTTCTACTTGCGGAAGCACCATCTCGTTCTATCTCCACGAATCTACCAACCATCTTTCGCTGAGCAAGAAAGAGATGAGCCTGGCAGGTGGTGCACAGAGTTCGGCTACAGTAACCATCTCCTCTGACGAGTCTTGGACATTAGAGAACCTTCCTGCATGGATCACTGTGAGCCAGACCGAGGGTACAGGAAATGCAGAGGTCACCTTCACTGCGAACAGCGAGAACAATGAGCCACAAAACAGAACTGCTACAATAACAGTGAAGACTGCCAACACTGAGGCTACACTGACTATCACACAGCTGTCGAACATCGTTACTGCTCCATCGCAACTGACAGGAAGCATACAGGACGACGGCATCCATTTGTCTTGGACTGCGGCTTCGGCTGGCGAGACACTCCTCTACGATGACTTCGAGAATACAGAGAATCCCAATGGCTGGGTTGTCACCACTTCGGGCGATCGTGGTTGGAGATGGGAGAAAGGTAACCCTAACAAGGGCTTCTATCGACCATACGAGGGAAGCTATGCTGCTACGGTGTATTCCGCATGGGATGATATTCACCAAGATGAATATTTCACATCTAAGACCTTCGCTTACGGCAAGACGCTGAGCTTCTATTCTCGTACTACAGCAGCTGGAAGAACCCCCACAAACCCTCAATATTATAATGTGGAGGTAAGCAAGGACAACGGAAAGTCATGGACACCTATTTTCAATGCTTGCACAGATCAGGACGTATCGCTTGCGGGCAAATATACCAAGGTTACCCTCGACCTCTCGGATTATCAGTCTGCAGAAATGCAGATCCGATTCCACTGCTATGATACAGACAACATGGGGTTGAGCTACTACTGGCAGATTGACAACCTCGAAATCTTGGGCAGTGGTTCCAACAATATCACTGGCTACAACGTGTATCGAAACGGCATCAAGATTGCCACCAGTACAACGACCGACTATGTTGACCCTGATCCATTGGATGGCACCAACACCTATGCAGTAAGTGCCACAGGAAGCTTTGGGGAAAGCAGTCCATCCAATAGTGTTGATTTGCAGTTTACATCGACAGGTATCTCTACTCCTACTACACAAGGTCTTCAGGTAACTGGAGTTTACGACTGTCTGGGCCGTCGCATCAACAGCAAGGAGATGCAACGCGGACAAATCTACATCGTCAAGTATGCCGATGGACAGACCAGAAAGGTAAGCAAATAAACAAGACTTCCTCCTCCCCTATCATGGGGACGACAACCTCTACGACATTCACAGACGCAGCACCTTGCTCGTCTGTGAATGTTTTTTTATGCTCCTGTTGATTCTCCATAAGGAAGATTAATAAATATAACACGCATTAACCCTTCACCCTTCATCTATTCGCGCGGAATGCCGATAAACACAGGGGATTCCATGGAATAGATGAAGGGTGAAGGGTATTTTGCATAATCGTTTTCATCAGCAACTTTTTGTGTAAATGGAGGCAGAACCCGTTAACTAACTCCATGGAATGAGAATTCCGCTATAAAGTTAATTAAAAATGTGCAGATAAGCACTTGATTTCGGGAAAAATACGCTGTGGTCTCAACTTTTTTATCAAACTGGCATATAATTCAAAAAATTTTATGTAAGTTTGCAATGCAAAACATAAAATAAGCAAGGTTATGGCAGAAATGGTAAATTGTTATCCCGTTGGTGTACAGACTTTCTCTATCATTCGAGAGGAAAAGTATCTGTATGTAGATAAGACAAAATACATCGTCGACTTTCGCAAGAAGAAAATGAAATATGTCTTTCTTAGTCGTCCAAGACGATTCGGGAAATCTCTCTTTGCCTCTACGCTCCAAGCTTATTTTGAGGGACGCAAGGAACTCTTCGAAGGTCTTGCCATTGCAGACTATGAGAAGGATTGGGTTAAATATCCGGTTCTGCATTTCGATATGAGTGGAGCCAAGCACTTTGATGCTGAGACTTTACAAGGCTATCTCGACTTTATTCTCAGATCATACGAAGAAATCTATGGAAAGGGAGAAGGAGAGGATACACCCAATAAACGTTTGATGGGAATTGTGGAGCGTGCCTATAAGCAGACAGGTAAGAAGGTGGTTGTCATCATCGACGAGTATGATGCCCCATTGCTTGATGTGGTACATGAGAAGGATAACTTGAAAGCCCTCCGACTCATCATGCAAAACTTCTACAGCCCGCTCAAGAAACTCGACCCATACTTGGAATTTACATTTATCACTGGTATCACGAAGTTCTCCCAGCTCAGCATCTTCAGCGAGCTCAACAATCTCGACAACATCAGTATGTTCGACCAATATTCAGCCATTTGCGGTATCAGCAAAACCGAACTTACTACTGCGTTGAAGCCTGATGTGGAGTGCTTGGGGAAGGCTCTCGGACTGACCTATGAGGAATGCTTAGACGAATTGCGCCAATATTATGATGGTTATCATTTTAGCGAGCATTCTGAGGATGTATTTAATCCTTTCAGCCTGATAAGAGCCATGAATGGACAGAAGATTGACACCTATTGGTTTGGCTCAGGTACTCCAAGTTATCTCATCAAGAGTCTACAGAAATATCATGTCAACGTGATGGACATCGAGAAAAAGGCTGCCAGCGTGGATGATTTCGACGTGTCGCCAGAGCAGATGACGTCTCCTTTGCCATTGCTCTACCAGAGTGGCTATCTGACCATCAAGAAGTATAGACCACTTACCAAAAGTTATCAGTTGGGCTATCCTAATCAAGAGGTAAAAATCGGTATGCTGAAGAGCCTGGCTCCCAACTACCTTTCGCCAATGTCAATAGACAACAACAGTTTGGTGGTAGACTTTGTAGAAAAGCTTTATGATGGTGATTTGGAGGGGGCGATGGTTCGCTTGAAAGCTTATCTCGCAAGTATCTCCAATCGTTTGTCTAATAAGAATGAACGTGATTTCCAGACGGTGTTTTATTTGATATTCAACTTGATGGGGGCTCTCGTCCTTGCGGAGGAAGACAGTGCCATAGGCAGAGCCGATGCTGTGGTTCACATGCCCGATGCCATTTATGTCTTCGAACTGAAATATGACGGCTCGGCAGAGGAAGCCATCAAGCAGATTGACAACAAGGGCTATCTGATTCCTTATTCTGCAGATGGCAAGCGATTGTTTAAGATTGGTGTCAACTATGATAGCAATCAGAGAACGATTGGCGACTGGATTATCAAGGAAGCATGATGGATAACAAAGTGCCATGCGGCTTCGATGGTAGATAAAAGCGGCTTCGATGAGCAACGAAAGCAATTGCGTTGGGCATCGAAGCCGCTTGCATTTTTTTTAGAATATTCTTCTGCAAAAATATAATAAAGTGGCAAAGGCGGCGTTATATTAACAAAAGCAAGAATTTAACATATAATAAAACGCCTATGAAGCAATATTCTACTTCTGATGAAATGAGACCGTCGAGAAAGACTATCAATATGATCAAACAGATAGCCTACACTTATCGCGCTATCAAAATGAATGGACGTTACGAGGCGTTCTGCCTCAACTAAAATAAGAACAAAAAATGAAACCAATCATATCCCCATCTCTGTTGTCAGCCAACTTTATCGACCTGAGAAGCGACATAGAGATGATCAATAAAAGCGAAGCCGACTGGCTTCATCTCGACGTAATGGACGGAGTTTTCGTGCCCAATATCTCTTTCGGATTTCCTGTCATCGAGGCGGTGTCAAAGGTATGCACCAAGCCTCTCGACGTGCATTTCATGATTGTCCACCCAGAGCAGTACATAGAGCAGACTGCCAAGGCGGGCGCAATGATGATGAATGTGCACTACGAGGCATGCACCCACCTTCACCGTACCATACAGCAGATTCATGCCGCTGGAATGAAAGCCGGTGTAACGCTGAACCCATCCACACCTGTCTGCGTGCTCGAAGACATTATCTGCGATGTGGACATGGTGCTGCTGATGAGTGTGAATCCAGGCTTCGGCGGACAGCAGTTCATTGAGAACACCATAGGCAAGCTGGCACGACTGCGCCAACTCATCAAGTCATCCGGCTCGAAAGCACTGATAGAGATCGATGGTGGCGTGCAGGCAGAAACGGCTCCCCGCCTGATAGAGGCTGGTGCCGATATTCTGGTGAGTGGCAGTTATGTGTTCAAGAGCAAAGACCCTCTTGCCACCATCCACGGTCTTAAAACATTGTAATATTCGAGAAGACATCGTGCTCCTTAGCCATACGACGTAGGTTAAGGAGTGCGTAACGCATTCTGCCAAGACTGGTGTTGATGCTTACATTCGTAAGTTCGGCGATTTCCTTGAAGGACAACTGCTGGTAATAACGCATATACACCACTTCCCTCTGGGTAGGTGGCAGCAGGTTGACCATCTTCTTAACATCCGACATCACCTGTCCCCGCACGATAGTGTTCTCCGCATTATCGAAGACCACGTATTCGTCTCTTATCTTCGACATATCGTTGTCATCGGGAGTCTCCACGATGTTCTGTAATCTGCTGTCGCGATACATATCCATCATCACATTGTGGGCTATGCGCATGCACCATGCCAGGAACTTGCCATTGGGCACATACTGGCGCTGCTGCAGTTTGGTAACCACCTTGACGAATGTCTCCTGAAAGACATCATTCGCCCTTTCCTGGTCGTGAACCACAAACATGATGTAGCCGAACAGTTTCACCTCGTTGCGAGACAATAACAAATCGAATGCCCGATTGTCGCCCTCGACATAAGCCAAGGCGAGTTGCTCATCGGTCATTTCTTCGAGTTTTCTCATTTTTCTAACCTCTTTAGTTTCTTCAAGTAGAAATCTTAATCTATAGGCTATTTGTTTTTATTGTGTTAGGAATGTTAAAAATCACTGCAAAGATAGTACTTTTATCAAAAACCACCAAACAAGAAGACTTTTTTATTATCTTTCACACTATTTTTTAACAATTAGTGGCTGAGGAGATGAGTGATAACTTCGTTAACTTCTATAACTTCTGAACTTGCTAAAGTTCAATTATATATATACCAAAAAGAGGTTGGTGCAGGATGCACCAACCTCGTGATAATGATTTCAATAAAGAAAATTGAAATCTTATAAAAGATGCTGCAAATATAAACTTTATTATTGAGAACTCCAAGCTTTTTCGAGGGAAAATGAGTTTTTTAACATTGTGTACGCAACCATTACCAAATAAATTCATTATCTTTGTGGCGAAAATAACAACTACAGTATTAATCATTATCTATTTTAAAGCAAATTATGAGATACTTAAAGACACTATTGCTCGCTTTCCTATTGCCAGCTTGCGCCTTTGCAGCAGGATGGGACGACAATGAGTACAAGCGTATCGAGCAGAGCATCCAATTGCCAAAAATTGCCGAACGCCAGTTCCTTATCACTTCTTTTGGTGCCAAGACTACAGCTACGGCTGCACAAAACCAAAAGGCCATCAACAGAGTCATCTCTCTTGTCTCCAAGAAGGGAGGCGGAAAGGTGATCATCCCTAAGGGTACCTGGAACACAGGAGCCATTGAGTTGAAGAGCCATGTCAACCTCGTACTTGAGGAAGGCGCCACCCTTCACTTTGCCTTCGAGCCTAAGCTCTATCCCCTGGTACGTACCTCTTGGGAAGGTCTAGCTTGCTGGAACTACTCTCCCTGCATCTATGCCTACAAGGCTACCGACATTGCCATTACCGGTAAGGGAACCATCGATGGAGGTGGCAACAACGACACCTTCTGGCAGTGGAATGGCAGCCCTCGTTTCGGTTACAAGGAGGGTGTGACCAAAGAGAGCCAGAAGTTGGGCTCACGCAGCAAACTGCTGAAGATGGCAGAGGACGGTGTGCCTTTCGACGAGCGTAAGTTCGGTATGGGCTATGGTTTGCGTCCTCAGTTGGTCAACATGGTACACTGCGAGCGCATCCTCATCAAGGATGTCAAGATGATCAACTCGCCTTTCTGGGTCATCCATCCACTGCTCTCCAAGAACATCACGGTAGACGGTGTGTATGTATGGAACGAAGGACCTAACGGTGACGGTTGCGACCCAGAGGCTTGCGAGAATGTACTCATCCAGAACTGCGTGTTCCATACCGGCGACGACTGCATCGCTATCAAGAGCGGTCGCAACAACGACGGTCGTCTCTGGAACCAGCCTTCCAAGAACATCATCATCCGCAACTGCAAGATGGAAGACGGTCATGGCGGTGTGGTGATAGGAAGTGAGATCTCGGGTGGCTGCGAGAACGTATATGCCGAAAACTGCGTGATGGACTCTCCACACTTGGAGCGCATCCTGCGTATCAAGACCAACAACTGCCGTGGCGGTCAGGTGCAGAACATCAATATGCGCAACGTCGTCGTGGGTCAGTGCAAGGAGGCTGTGGTGAAGATCAACCTCGACTACGAGAGAAAAGAAATATGCTATCGTGGTTTCGAACCTATCGTGAACAATGTGAATGTAGAGAATGTCACCTGCCAGAAGAGCGACTACGGCGTGCTGATTATCGGCCGCGACTCATTGGAGAATGTCTACGACATCAATATCAAGAACTGTAAGTTCGACGGTGTGGTGAAAGAGCCTGTCAAGATCACCGGCAAGACCCGCAACGTGAAGTTCGACAACCTCGTCATCAACGGCTCCCTCGTTCTCAACAAGGAAGACCAGCCCTACAAGAACTATAGCGAATGGCTCACCTACAGCGAGATGAAGCGTGTGCCCCACTCTTACCTGCTCGACTTCAGCAGCAAACCCAAGTGGAGCTATGTGATGGGTATCGAGATGGAGGGAATGCTCGACACCTACGAGCACTATAAGGAAGGCAACAATGCCATCCTCGACTACCTGAAGGAATATCCTGCCAAGATGATCGACGAGAAAGGCAACATCACTGGCTACAAATACGAAGACTTCAACCTCGACAATGTGCGTACTGCCAAGTTCATCCTGCGCATGCACAACCTCTTCCCTACCAAGGGAACAGAGAAAGCACTGAAGACACTCTTCAAGCAGTTGCAGAACCAGCCTCGCACCAAGGAGGGAGTTTACTGGCACAAGGCTATCTACGCCAACCAGGTATGGCTCGACGGTATCTTCATGGGACTGCCTTTCTACTGCAACTATGCCGTACAGACCATGAAGCCCAAGAAGGCAGAGAAGTATCTCAACGATGCGGTAGACCAGATGGTGAAGACCGACTATCGCACCTACGATGAGAAGACGCAGCTCTGGAAGCACGCATGGGATGAGACCCATCAGCAGTTCTGGGCAAACAAGGAAGACGGCAAGAGCCAGCACTGCTGGGCAAGAGCCTTGGGATGGTATGTGATGGCTATGACCGAGTGTCTCGACGCCATGCCCGAGAACTACGCACGCCGCCAGGAGGTGATCGACCTGCTGAACAAGGCGATGAAGAGTGTGGTGAAGTACCAGGACAAGAAGACGGGTGTATGGTACGACGTGCTCGACGTGAAGAGCGACAAGAACTATCTGGAGAGCACAGCCTCTTCGATGTTTGCCTATGTGCTGCTCAAGGGCTACCGCAAGGGCTACCTCTCTGAGGAATATCTCAAGGCTGGCGTGAAGGCATACAATGGTATCTTGAAACAGTTTATCAAGGTAAACGCCGACAAGACCATCAGTCTGACACGCTGCTGTGCAGTAAGCGGCTTGGGCCCTGGCCCCGGCCCATACGTCAAGAAGCCCAACTACAAGCGCGACGGCAGCTTCGAATACTATATGAGCGAGCCTATCCGCGACAACGATGCCAAGGGCGTGGGTCCTTTCATCTGGGCAAGTCTCGAAATGGAACAGCAGGGACTTATCAAGTAACTCTATAAAAACAATCAGGCTAACAAATGAAGAAATCATTATCTATCATTGCAGCCTCACTCATCAGCATATCTACCATGGCACAGGCTCCTGCTTTCCCAGGAGCCGAAGGTCATGGTAGATTTGTTACTGGAGGAAGAGGCGGTAAAATCGTACACGTAACGAATCTCAACGACAGCGGAACTGGCTCTTTCAGAGAGGCTGTCAAGTCGGGCAAAAGAATCATCGTCTTCGATGTGGCGGGTGTCATCGCCCTGAAGTCGGACCTCAAATTCGCTGACAATATCACCATCCTCGGACAGACTGCTCCCTCGCCAGGCATCACCCTGCGCTATTATACCGTTCAACCGGGTAGCAACAACATCATCCGTTTCATCCGCATTCGCCGTGGACAGGAGAAGAACATTAACGACGGTGCTGATGCCTCATGGCAGCGCAACAAGACGGGTATCATCTTCGACCACTGCTCCTTCAGCTGGAGCATCGACGAGGTGGCTTCGTTCTACGACAACAACAACTTCACCATGCAGTGGTGTACCGTGGCAGAGAGCCTTACCAATCCCGGTCACTCCAAGGGTGCTCATGGCTATGGCGGCATCTGGGGTGGTAAGTTGGCAAGCTTCCATCACAACTTCGTAGCTCATCTCATGAACCGTGGTCCACGTTTCAATGGTGCCCGATATGGTTGGACGGGCTATACTAATAACAAGGAATACAGCACCTATAAGTGGCAGAACACCGTACAGGCAGAGAACGTAGACTTCCGCAACTGCGTGATGTATAACGCACAGGGCACCTGCTATGGCGGTCCTGGTGGCGGACAGATCAATATTGTCAACAACTACTACAAGGCTGGTCCCAGCCATAGTTTGAAAGGTACAACTCTGAATGGACTCAAAGTAGATGTGAGCACAGGTAAAGAGCGAGGAAGCCAAGACCGTATCACCCTTGTCACACTTTCTACACAGAGCAACTCCGACAAAAATCATCCAGAATTATACGACATGACCAGTCGTTATTATATTAATGGTAATACGACCGAGACCACCAAAGGCTCGAAAACTGCTAATAAAGACTGGAAAGGTGTCAGCTACGACAAGGGCATTCCAAGCCTGAACGGCGAATACTATAGTCCGGATGCCAAAAACTTCTATGGCGATGCTGTGGCTCATACCACTATCAGTGGCAAGTCGTGTGTCAAGATTAAGATGGATGAACCTGCTCCAACAGGACAAGTAACCACCCACTCTGCTACCGAAGCATACGAAAAAGTTTTAGCCTATGTAGGTGCATCCCTCTATCGCGACGAAATAGATGCGCGATACATGGAAGAAGCCAAGACAGGTACAGCCACCTATAAGGGAAGCATCACCAACTCACCTGGTATTATAGATAAGGTGTCAGATGTGAAGGGTTATACGGAAACCAACTTCGGCACAGGCTCTCGTCCTGCTGGATTCGACACCGACAAGGATGGTATTCCTGATGAATGGGAAAAGGCGAATGGCCTGAATCCAAACGACGCTTCTGATGCCCTCACCTACTCGCTCGACGCTAAGGATTACTATACCAACATAGAGGTATATGCCAACTCGTTGGTTGAAAACATCATGAAGGCAGAAAACCAGGATGCCCTTTCAGGAGTAGATGAGTATTATCCAACTTCTACCTCTACAGGCATCAGCCAGACGGTTGTCGACAAAGGCGAAGTGGCTTCCATCACGTATTATGCCCTCAACGGCTCTCGTCTCAATGCCCCAGCCAAGGGTATCAGTATCAGAAAGATAACCTACAGCAATGGCAAAACCGCAACAGACAAAGTAATTAAATAAAGAAAAGCCTATCGTTCATGGTCGAAAAAGGGATGTTTTATGTCCTTTTTTCGACCTTTTTGCATTTTAATCGAAATTTAATGCCTTTTTTAGAACAACCTATCTAATTTTTTACTAACTTTGCAAAAGAAGATAAGAGCACTCGGCAATCTGAAAGCTGTCTTTCATTGCGCTCGTTTGCAATTTCTTCACCTAAGAGTTAAATAAAACATTAATTAATCTTTTAAATCTTACGTTTATGAATAAAATTTTACGCATTTCAATGATCGCTGTTTTGGCATTAATTGCTAATTTCAGCTTTGGACAGGCTTACAAAACGTTGACCTTCCCAGATGACAACAAAGCCACCAACGGAATAAGTGGTTACGACAAGACATGGACAGCCAAAATTGGTACTGACTCATGGTCAATTGTAAAATTCAACAATAATAATTGGAATAACAATTGGACATTTATAAAATGTGGTGGAAAGAAAGGTGCATTTGTAGGAACCATCACTACAGATTTTGCTATTGATAAAGCCATTTCTTCTGTTGTAGTTAATATTGATAGAATCAAAGCTGCTTCCGTCAATTCTATCAAACTTGAAGTTACATCAGACAAAGAAGGCAAAACTGTTCTTGAAACAGTAAACCTCGAAAAGTTGGCTGCAGGAGATGCCGTATTCACAATTAAAACGCCAAAAGAAAACTGCTATTACAAACTGATATTCGATTGCAAACAAGATAAGGATAATGGTTTAATTACCGTAAAATCTGTAGAATATTACAAGGCAGGTGATGCTCCTATCATCGTTGACATTTCAAACACTCCTGAGACAGCTTATACAGTAGCTAAGGCAAAACAGCTGATTGACGCAGGTGAAGGCTTGTCTACTGAGGTTTATGTAAAGGGTATTATCACAAGTGTAGGTACACTCAACACCACATTTAATAGCTTGACATACAACATTTCAGATGATGGTACAGCTACTGAAGAACTGAATATTTATAGTGGTAAATATTTCGGAGGTGCTGATTTCACATCAGCTGACCAACTCAAAACGGGTGACGTAGTCATCGTAAAGGGTCAGTTGAAGAAATACGGCGAAACCTACGAACTTGATAAGAATAATCAACTCTACTCTTTGAATGGTGTAACCACTGGCATCAACAACATCACAACCGATGCAACACTGGAGAATGCTCCTGCATTCAACCTCGCAGGTCAAAAGGTAGGTAAGGCATACAAGGGTGTAGTCATTAAGGCTGGCAAGAAGTTCGTACAGAAGTAATTTTTCTCTTTTCGAAGAGAATAAATTGGGTAGGAGGTAAATGTTATACATAAAAGACATTTACCTCCTACTTTCATATTTACCAATCTCCAACACCACTTCACATGAAGTACAACCGACATGAAAGCCGACTGACTTATACATATTGTAGAACTAGTCTATCTATCAACATACCAGCATCAATATCTCCTTTTACTTTTGCAATGCCTTTTCGTATCTTCTCCAAGCTCTTACCTTGCGGTACTTTGATACCTGATGCGTATTGGCGAAGGTGCGAGGCAAAAGGTCATAGGAACAGCACGCCCTGGGCTAAGAGCTTCTGCCCCTTCAGGGCGTGCCTTCTGCACCTTCAGAGCGTGCTGCTTCTATGACTTTCTGCACCTTCAGAGCATGTGACGCTTACTTGCGATAGTTGAATAAAAAAAGGTCTTCTGCCGAAACTGAAGACCTTATATTTTTTTTGCGACTTGCAGGAACGAAGTCCTGCAAGGGAAAACGAAATTACTTGTTGATGAACTTTTTGCCGTTCTTGATAACAAGACCCTTAGCATTGCTTGCCACTTTCTGACCGAGAAGGTTGAATGTAGCGCCCTCGTTAGCTGCCTCAGAAGCATTGATGTTTGAAATGCCAGAAGTGCCAGCAGCCACGAATTCAAAACCGTAGAAATTGATACTACCTATTGGATAAGTGATAGACACATCACCCGCTTTTACTGCTACAGAGACAGCAGGATAAACTTTCTTAGCTACCTCTACTCCATCAACCATCATGTTAACAGAAACAGCCTCTGACTCTAAGAGTATCTTGTTAGCCAATTCGGTACCATTCTGTGCCAATATAACATTACGGTCTGTAGCAGAAGAAGATCCTGTACGAGCATATACTTTAAGAGTACCATCTGAAGGCAAAGTAAGAGTCAAATTATTCTTTGATGAAGACTTTCCACCAGATTTCAATCTTTTATCAAACTTCTGATATGAATCAGCAGTACCAAAATAAGCCGAATTCGCATCTACAGCAAGTTTACCAGCAGTATCAACAACTTTCAACACCAATCCATCTGCAGTAAAAGTGGCAGGCACAGAACCAGCTGCATAATCTGTATCGAACGACAACGTCTGTGCATTCACACTTGCTGCCATAGCGACAGCTGCAATAAGAGTAAAGAATTTCTTCATAATCGTTTGTTTTTAGTTTGTTTTTGTTTGTTTTATGTTTTAGAAATTAGTCTTTAATATGACTACGATGCAAAAGTACAACTTAATCGTAAAAAATGCAAGACAAAAATGCAAGAATTCATCGTAAACGTTTACGTGAGTTTAATTAGATTAAGGAGGAACAACTATCAAGATTTTGCATTACCTTTGTACCCAAGTCAAAGCTGCACTCGGCAATTTAAAAGCAAACTTTTATTGCGCTCGTTTGCAAAGACTTTGTACCCAAGTCAAAGCTACACTCGGCATAACATTCAAGCAAGTTTGATGTTCTGCACTCGTTTGCAAAGACTTTGTACCCAAAAGCAGTACCCTTAACTCCTACTCTTATTTACTGAATACAATATAAATATGTATATATAACCTAAAAAAGCAAACAAATGAAAAAGAATCTACTCAGATTTGGGCTCTCACTCATAGCCCTGTTTGTTATGGTAGTGGCAAATGCGCAAACCTACCAAAACAAAGAAGCTAGCGTTTCATGGCCGTTTAATGACGACAACTACGCTACACAGTACACAAAATCACCAGAAAATGGTTTCAGTCTGGTTTCCGTAAACACCGGTGACTTGAAGTATTCTCTCAAGACATCACAGACTACAAAAGACAAAGACGGAAACAAGATGGTCATGGCTGGTTTCGGTCCTGTTGGTACAACAAAAGCCGTAGAATGGACCGTTAAACCTAGCAAGGGACTTACATTTACCCCAACCTCTATCAGTACCTACGTAAACCGATTCGGTACAGATGCAGAAAATGGAGTAACCGTAACCGCTAAACTTAGCGACGGAACTTCTGTAGACTTGGGTAATTTCACTGCATTAAGAGATAACAAGACAACAGAGTCTGACAGGTTTTCGAAAAATGAAAACCTGACCAACCACATCGTCATCCAGCTCACTGCCGACCAGCAAGCCAAACTGACATCAGCAGAAGGCTTCACGCTGAGTTGCACCGTCGGCGTTGGCGCCACTAAGCAGCAAGGCTTTGCCGATGTACACATCAACGGTCTCTTGAACGGAACCATTCAACAGGTAGAACAGTACACACTGTCAGCTGTTGTATCAACTGTAGGAGCAGGAATCGTCAAGGTATCTCCTGCAGGAACAGTATTTGATGCAGAAACACCAATCACCGTAACTGCAACAAAGAATTTCGGCTACAAGTTTGTCAACTGGACAGATGCCAATAATAAGGTAGTATCTACAGATGAAGAATATACCTTCTCTATCTCTGCTAACACTGCATTGAAAGCAAACTTTGAGAAAATAAACACCTACGCTTTGGATTACAAGGTAGAAGGTGGAGCCAAGGACTATATGGTGACTCTCTCTCCTGCCCCAGAGATGGTAGACGGCAAGAAGATGTATGAAGAAGGTACAGAGGTAACGCTTACCGCAACAGGAAACGACATCATCGACTTCAACAACTGGAGCAATGGTGAGACAACAGCAGAAATCAAGACAACCATGAATGCAGACCAGGCTTTCACTGCCACATTCTCTGCCAAGGACTACATCGTGGCATGGGACTTCTATCAGGAAGGCAAAGAAGGTCGCACTGCCGACTTTGCTGCAGCCGACAATGACGCTGTACAGCTCGTACTCCGTGATGCAGAAGGCAACTCATACGGCTGGCTCGACAAGAGCAACACGGCTGGTGGTTACGAAGGCAAGAATGCGGCTGTCAACTGGACCAAGACTTCAACAAAGGCTCTGGGTGAAACCTACTGGCAGACCAAGTTCAACGCCACAGCATTCACCGACATCAAGGTAAAGAGCAGCATGCTCTACAACTATAATGCTTACGAGACCTACAATGTAGAGTACTCTCTTGATGGCGAAAAATGGACCAAGGTTGGCGCCATCACGATGCCAGGAGCCAAGGCTTGGACTGTAGGTGAGTTCACTCTCCCTGCCGATGCCAACAACCAGGCTGCAGTATTTGTTCGCTGGATTGCCGACAAGACTTCATCTGTCAAGGGAACAACAGGTACCAACGACGGTATCGCTCTCGCTCAGATCTATATCACAGGTACAGCCAAGCTCTTCGATGACGGCACAGCTCCTGTTCTCCAGAGCCAGGTACCTGCAATAGGTGCAACCAATGCTTCAGCCAATGGTAAGATTGTATTGACCTTCGATGAGAAGGTAAAACTGACTGAAAGTGCCAAGGCAACCCTCAATGGTCAGGAGTTGACAGGTACCGTATCTGGCAAGACCATCACCTTTGCCTACAAGGGTCTGAGCTACGCTACAGAATATACCTTCGCTCTCGCAGCAGGTTCAGTAGCCGACTTGACCGACAATGCCATCCAGAGCGACATTACCTTCAGCTTCACCACCAAGGAGAAGCCTGCAGTAACCAAGGCTCTCTATGACTTCATCGTACCAACAGACGGTTCATTCACCGACGCTCTTGCTGCAGCAGCCAAGCGTGCTGATACCAGCAAGCGTTTCCGCATCTTCATCAAGCAGGGCGACTATAAGATTCCTGCCAACCCGAACAGCATGGTGACTGGTATTGATGGCAAGCAGTATCCAAGTGCTACCACCTATATGAATACTCCTAATGTATCTATCATCGGTGAAAGCAATGAGAATACCTCTATCACCAATACAGTACCTGCAGTGGAGTGCGACAACGGATTCGGCATGGCAAACGTACTGGAAGGTATCGGACATGGTGATGTATTGAGCTTGGAAAGTGGTGCAACAAACACCTACTTCCAAGACATCAAGATGTACAGCAGCATGGGCGACGGCAAGGGTCGTGACATCGTACTCAACGATAAGAGTAACAAGACTATCTGTAAGAACGTCAACCTCTGGGCTTATCAGGACACCTACGTATCCAACAACCAGAAGGGCCGCTTCTACTTCGAGGGTGGTATCCTGCGTGGCAACACCGACTACCTCTGCGGTAAGGGTGACGTATATTATAATAATGTAGATCTCCTGATGTGTGGCACAGGCTATCTCGCCGTTCCTTCACAGCCTACCAAGTATGGTTACATCTTCAAGGATTGTACCATCAAGGACGGATCAAGCACAGGTATCAACGGCAAGTACAAACTCGGTCGTCCTTGGGGCAAGGGCACTCCTATCGCTCTCTTCATCGACACCAAGATGGAAGTGATTCCTACAGCAGCAGGTTGGGACGAGATGAGCGGTGGCTATCCTAAGCGATTTGCTGAATACAACTCTACCACAGCTACAGGCACTGCAGTAGACCTGAGCGGAAGAAAGCAGGTATACGATGCCTACGATGCAAAGGATGGAAACAACTATACCAACCGTCGCAACGAGACAGCAGAAAGTCCTGTCCTCACAGCAGAGGAAGCTGCATTCTACACCCTCGAGACCGTCATGGGCGGTGATGATGACTGGGATCCAACAGCTGCCACAGAGCAGGCTTCAGCTCCAACTAATGTGAAGATTGCTGGTAACAACCTGACATGGGACAACAGCAACTATGCTCTGCTCTGGGCAGTATGCAAGGACGGCAAGGTGGTTGACTTCACCGTTGAGCCTACCTACAACGTTGACGATGCTTCAGCAACATGGAGTGTCCGTGCAGCCAACGAGATGGGAGGTCTTGGCGAGGCTACAGTAGCAAGCACCAGCACCGGCATTGAGAACATCGCAACTTCTTCCGATGTTTTGAGCACCAAGATCTACTCTGCCGACGGTGTTCAGGCAAGCAAGTTGCAGCGTGGCATCAACATCGTCGTAAAGACCATGACTGACGGCAGCAAGAAGACCAACAAAGTGGTACTGAAGTAAAAGAAACTTCTGAATAAATAAAAAAGGTGCAATACCCGTTCGTGGGTGTTGCACCTTTTGTTTTTAATACGAAAAAAAAATTTTTTTTACGCAAATAACGGAAACGTTTACGTAGATTTTAACACACCATATTTATTAAAAAACCAAAAAAGATAGTATCTTTGCAGCGAAGAAATATATTTTTTTACTAATCTAACCAAATAAATGTATGTCTGGTAATTTAAAACAAATTAGAATTGCGTTGGTTAGCATCATGCTGTTTTTTGCAGCAAGCCTATCTGCGCAAACCGTAAAGGGTACAGTTATCGACAATACGGGCGAGCCAGTTATCGGCGCCTCTGTCTTCGAGCAGGGTGTGCAGAGCAATGGCGTTGCTACCGATATTGATGGTAATTTCACCTTAACATTGAAAGGCAACAGTAAGAAACTGAAGATCTCATACATCGGTATGAAGACTCAGGTCGTAAATGTTGCAGGTAAATCAACCGTTTCCGTTAAGCTCGAAGACGAGTCCAACAGCCTTAACGACGTTGTCGTTATCGGTTACGGTACAGTAAAGAAGAAGGACTTGACAGGTTCTGTGTCTTCCATTTCTTCTAAGGAAATCGCCAACGTTCCAGTTTCTAACGTCAGCGAGGCAATGACCGGTAAGTTGGCTGGTGTGAACATCACCACAACCGAAGGTTCACCTGACGCAGACGTGAAGATTCGTGTACGTGGTGGTGGTTCTTTGTCACAGGACAACTCTCCTCTTTACATTGTCGATGGCTTCCCAGTAAGCTCTATCAGCGATATCGCTCCCAGCGAAATTGCAACCATCGACGTTTTGAAGGATGCCTCTTCTACAGCTATTTATGGTGCCCGTGGTGCTAATGGTGTTATCATCATTACTACCAAGAGTGGTTCTGAGGGCAAGACTCAAGTAAACTTCAACGCATCTTACGGCTGGAAGAAGAACGCTAAGGAAATCGAAGTTCTCAATCCTTATGAATTCGTACTCTACCAGTACGAAACTGCAAGCGCCAGCAACAACCCATCAAACCTGGGTGGTAGCAACTATGGTAACTATGCAGACTATGACATCTGGAAATCAAGAGCAGGTCACAACTTCCAGGATGAGGTATTCGGTCGTACAGGTACACAGGCTATCTACAATGCCAACGTAAGTGGTGGTAGCAAGGACTTCAAGTACAATGTAAGCTATGCTCACAATCAGGAGAACAGCATCATGGAGAAGTCTGGCTACAACAAGGACAACATCGGTGCTAAGTTGCAGGCCAAGCTCAACAAGTGGCTTACATTCGACTTTAATGCTCGTATGGCATACCAGAAGATCAAGGGCCTTAGCGGTGGTGCTGACACCAATGATAGCAATGCTGCTAACTCAACCGTAGCACAGACTATCACCTTCGCTCCTATCCAGGAGTTGGTATCTGCTGATGAAGACGAGGAAAACTCATCTTCTTCTCGCCGCTCACCAATGGAGCGTCTGGATGGTACTTACAAATTGCAGACACGTTTCCAGCAGAACTACAATGCTGCTCTGACATGGAAACCATTCAAGCACTGGACAGCCAAGACCGAGTTTGGCTATGGCTGGAAATACTATGACACAGACCAGGCATGGATAGCTTTGGCTGTTAACAACTCTAAGTTTGGTCACAATGGTCGTCCTCAGGCTCAGTTCGTACGCGACACATACAAGTCATGGCGCAACGCCAACACTTTGACTTATGACAACAATAAGCTCTTCGGTGGCCGTGATCACCTGAACGTATTGATTGGTCATGAGTGGAGCTCTGATATGCAGACTACACGTACCAGCACATCAGTAGACTTCCCTGTAGATTTCACTATCGATCAGATTCTTTCTTTCACCAATACAGCAGAAAGCACTCTTGGCAACGAGGTTGACATCAAGGCTAAGGACAATATGCTTTCTTTCTTCGGTCGTATCAACTACACCTTGGCAGACAAGTACTTGATGACCTTCACTCTGCGTGAGGATGGTTCTTCTAAGTTTGGTAAGGGCAATCGTTGGGGCTTGTTCCCATCATTGGCTTTGGCTTGGCGTATGTCTGACGAGAAGTTTATGAAGGGTGCCGACAAGTGGCTCTCTAACTTGAAGCTTCGTCTCTCTTTGGGTACAGCAGGTAACAACCGCATCCCTTCTGGTATGCTTTCTCCTACTTATGGCGTGGCTGATGCTGCTGGCAAGCACCCAGGCTTCAATGAGGTGAACACTGGTATGCTTGAGTCTTATAAGGCTAACGGCAAGACCGTTCTCTACAATCCTAACTTGAAGTGGGAAACCACTACAACCCGTAACTTCGGTATCGACTACGGTTTCCTCCGTGGCCGCATCTACGGTACTTTGGACTTCTATTGGAATACAACCAAGAACTTGTTGATGCTTCAGACTTTGCCTTCAGCAACAGGTTATGAGCGTCAGTACCAGAACGTAGGTACTACCTCTAACAAGGGTATTGAGTGGGCACTGAATGCTGCTATCATAGACAGCAAGAAGTTTAACCTCAACTTCAACTTCAACATCTCTTACAACAAGAACAAGATTGACAAGTTGGAAGGTGGCGAGCACTTTGAGACATCAAGCTGGGGTGGTACCAAGGTAACCAAGGGTAATGGTGACTTCCTGCTCGAGGAAGGTGGCCGCTTAGGTGAGCTTTGGGGCTACAAGCAGCAAGGTTTCTATACCGTATTCGACCCTGCAACAGGCACAGGCGACCTTATCTATGATGGTGCCAAGTGGCGCTTGGCTACAGAGGCTGACGGTCATGTAGGTGGTGACGTAAATAACAAATCTTACTCTAAGTTTGGTGGTTCTCTCTATCCTGGTGGTGCCAAGGTAGAATGTGATGAGAATGGTGATCCTGTCTTCCAGCGCTTGGGCAATACCGTTCCTGAAGTAACTGGTGGTTTCGGTTTCGATGGTATGTGGAAGACTAACTTCGGTAACTTCGACTTCAACATCTTCTGTAACTATTCTTTGGGCAACAAGATCTACAATGCTACAGCTCAGGGTGCTTCTTTCTACAGCAATTCTTCTCCAGGTTGGAACATTATCAATGATTACAACTCTAACAATCGTTACACATGGGTAGACCCAGAAAATGGTTTGAACCTCGGTCGTCCTTCAAGGTCAACTGTAGAAGCTTATGGTGGTGTTGAGGGCTTGATGAGCCGTCTCAACGAGATCAACGCCAATGCTAACGTATGGAATCCAGCAGCCAACAGCAATATGGTGATTTTGGATACCTACTTGGAGGATGCTTCATTCTTGCGCATCAACAACATTACCGTAGGTTACACATTGCCTAAGAACTGGGTAAAGAAAGCTTGGCTTGAGAGCGTACGTGTATACTTCACTGCTTACAACGTATACTGCTTCACCAACTACAGTGGTTACGACCCAGAGGTGGACACATCTTCTAAGGGCAATCCTATGACACCAGGTATCGACTACGCAGCTTATCCAAAGAGCCGTTCTTTCGTAGCTGGTATTAACGTGACTTTCTAATTTAGACAAAGGAGAAAACAAAATATGAAAAAGATATTAGGAATAGCAGCACTCTCAATGGGTGTCATGCTGACAAGTTGCTCCGACTTCCTTGATCAGAAAGCTGACTCAGCTCTGGACCAAGAGAACGTGTTCAACTCAAGCTATTTCACAGGTCTTGAAATCAACAAAATTTATGGTGATTTCGGACAGGATAATATGTATGCCAACCGTATGACCATCTCATACGGTGCCAACACAGATACCGAGTTAATCGATGGTTTGGGATCAACCTCAACATCTTCTAACGAGCGTGGTTACATGAACTACAATGGTACTGCAGACGGATGGGCTAACTTGGGTACAACATGGACCAACATCTATGGCTGTATCGAATATTGCAACAAAGCCATCGAGGGTATCCGTAGCAGTTCTATCGCTGAAGAAACAGCCATGAAGCGCTACTTGGGCGAAGTACTGACTCTTCGAGCTATGCTCTACCTCGACTTGGTTCGCCTTTGGGGTGATGTACCTTACAAGACATCTGCTACCAAGCCAGACTTGAGCGATGCCTACGAGGGAAAGACCGACCGTGATGTAATTCTCGATGGTCTGCTTGTAGACTTGGAAGAGGCTTCTAACTTGCTACCATGGGCAGGTACAGGCAACTATACTACCGAGCATGCTACCAAGGGCTATGCTGATGCGCTCTATGCACAGGTAGCACTGACTCGTGCAGGCTATGCTATCCGTGAAAGTGCTAAGGAAGGTTACGAGACTCTCCCAGAGTTCTCAGATCCTACCTACCCTACTCAGCGTCCTGACGAGGCTACCCGTAAGGTATACTACGAGAAGGCTTTGGCTAAGCTGACTGAACTCATCAATAGTGGTAAGCACAGTATGAACCCAAGTTTCAAGAACGAGTGGCAGCTTCTCAATGCGCGTCAACTCGACCAGACTTACCGAGAGAATATCTTCGAGCTTCCTATGTTGCTGAATGTTTCAGGTGAGCTTGGCTATACAGTAGGTAAGCGAATCAAAGGTTCTACATCAGAATTTGGCAAAAAAGGTAACTCTTCTGGTAAGTTGAATACCACAGCTACCCTCCTCTACTCTTACGAGAAAGAGGATACTCGTCGCAACGTAACATGCTGCCCTGTACAGTATGGAGAATTAAATGGTCAAACAGTAGAAGGTTTTGGAGATGTGAAGCCAGACAAGCAGAGCGTGAAGCCATTCGGCATCACTATTGGTAAGTGGCGTCCTGAGTGGATGGGCGAAGAGTGGAAGGCTGCTGCAAAGGCTTCTACAGATAAGGTAACCACTGGTGTTAACGTTGTAAAGATGCGTTACTCACAGGTTCTGTTGATGTATGCTGAGGTAATGAACGAGTTGGCTGGTGCCAATGGCAACTACCAGGGCGATGCAGGCATGACAGCACTTCAGGCTTTGGCTATGGTTCATAACCGTGGTGTGAAGGAAAGCAACAACGATACTTCTATCGAAGGTGACTTCTTGCAGGCTGCTGCCAACCACAACAAGGAGCAGTTCTTGAACGATATCGCTCAGGAGAATGCTTGGGAGTTGACTGGCGAATGTGCACGTAAGTGGGATCTCGTACGTTGGGGTATGCTGGCAAGCAAAATAGCAGAAGCTAAGGCTGAGTATGCTCAGAAATGTATGGAGTGGCCTACCACTATCTACTTCAACTATACCGATGCCACCAAGACTCGCATCGACGAGAGTTCTATCGCTTGGTATGGCTTAGAGAATGGCAAGACCGAGAATGACTATGATAACAAAGCTACAGGTTGTGGTTATAAAGACGAAGAGGCAAGAGACAAATCTGACTCTGAGTATACTAAAAACCTGAAGACCATCAGTGCAGGTCTTGTAGGTACAAGCATCGACGGTACATTAGAAACACCTGACCATGGTGTGAAGAACCGTTACATCTTGCCTATCTACACCAAGACTATTGCCGACTCAAGAAACGCTTTGGCAAACTCTTATGGTTTCTAATCATTAACAAAAGACAACAATGAAAACAATAAAATATTCAGTTTGGGCCATCATGTTGCTCGCTGCAACATTGGTCTCTTGTACTGACAAGATGGACTGGGACATCGACCCAACCTTAGACCGCTGCTTTAGCGCAACATCTCTGTCAGTAGATCCAACAGACACTGAGGCTGAAGTCACCTTCGATGCCGGCATGATGAAGGCAAATGGTGCAGAGAAATTTGAGATTCAAGTGACTACTGCAACTTTGGAAAATGATGAGGCATGGGACAATTCTGACGAGGTGCTTACCTTCGAGACTGATAACAGTCCTTATACCATCACTGGTCTTATCGGCGATACAGAGTACTCACTCCGTATACGTGCGCTCTCTTCTCAGAAGACTGCCAGCCATTGGGTACACTATGCTTCAAGCACAAAGACTACCTTCAAGACCAAGTCAGAACAGATCATGAATGCTGTAGCAAACGCTGATCGTGGCGAAGACTTCATCACCGTATCTTGGGACGCAAGCAAGGCTGTTACCAAGTTGACTGTATCAGATGGTACAGAAGAGGAAGGACAGGAGCCACGCACCATCGAGTTGGATGACGAGGCAAAGGCTGCAGGCCGCTATACCATTACAGGTTTGACACCTTCAACCAATTACACCATCAACATCTATTACAATGACACAAAGCGTGGTTCTGTTACAGCAAGCACTGCAGCTGCAATGCCTGCTGGTGACGAGAAGGTAGAGTTGGATCCATCTATCACAACCATCAACAACGACGTGATTGCAAACATCGTAACAGCTGCTCAGGAGAAGACTGGTAAGACCAATGTTGCTATTACCATCGGTTTGCAGGCTGGTCAGACTTACACTCTGGTTTCTAAAGCAGAGGATGGTACAGATGCCAACGTAAAGATTCCTGAGGGTGCTTCAGTTACATTCTTCGGCTTGGCTGGCGAGAGCAAACCTGTTTTGAACTGGAAGAAGTGCCTCGACATCGCAGGCTCACACGCTTACATCCGTTTCCAGAACGTAAGTATGAAGGATACAGGTTGCCAATACCTCATCAATCAGGATAAAGATGCTGCAGTAGGTGAATTGTCATTCACAGATTGTACATTCTCTGGCTTCGAAAGTTCTGTATTCCGTACAAAGGGTGGTGTAGTTAGCGTTGATAAGATTTTGGTTGACAACTGCGTGATGACTAACATGTCTACTGGTGGTGGTTACCCAGTATTCTACATCGGTCATGTCAACACAAATGTAGGTAAGTTGGAATTGAAGAATTCTACATTCGATACTACAAGCCACAACTTCATCCAGTTGAAGGCTGCTATCTCTGGCGGCGTGACTATCAGCGACTGTACCTTCTACAACAACGTTGCCGGTAGTAAGTATTTCATGGATTCCAACAAGTTGAGCACCAACCTGACTATCATCAGAACTGTTCTTGGTATGTCCATGGATGCAGCAGCAAGAGGTGTCCGCACTACAGGTTCTATTGTTATCAACGAATCTATGCGTGCAAAGGATTGTGTTTACGGTTCTAACGACATTAAAGAGTTTGCTGTAGGTAGCTTGACATCAGATGAGATCTTCACTGATCCTGCCAACCACAACTTCACAATGAAGATAGACGACCGTATCGGTGACCCACGCTGGTACAAAGCAGAATAAGCAAATAGCAAGCATCCACAAGATGCTTCGCTATAACAAACTATAAAGGAAGTGCAATGCTCACATCGGGCATTGCACTTTTTTTGTTGTTTCACTTGGAAGTTACAAAAGAAAAATGTATCTTTGCAGCGAGGTATTAAAATAGTTAAGATATGGCAAGATACATCAACCCTTTCTCAGACTGGTCGTTCAAGAGAATCTTCGGTCAAGAATACAGCAAAGACTTGCTGATAGAATTCTTAAACCAACTTCTCTTAGGAGAACAACACATTACTAATGTCAAATTTAAGGACAAGGAAATGTTGCCGGAAACAAAAGACCAAAGAGGAATCATATACGATGTCTTTTGTACAACTGACACTGGCGAGCACATTATCGTCGAGATGCAAAACAAAAGTCAGGCTTATTTCATAGACCGCTCTCTGTTTTATGCTTCTAAAACGATAGTTGACCAAGGCGTAAAAGGACAATGGGACTACCATCTTACGCCTGTTTACGTAATCTGCTTCATGAACTTCGATGTAGACGAAAATACACCTAAGAAGTTTAGAACAGACGTTGTGCTGGCAGACAAAGAAAGCGGAGAAGTTTATTCTAACAAAATCCGTTTCATCTACTTGGTGATGCCCCTTTTCAAAAAGAAAGAAGAGGAGTGTAATACGTTTTTAGATTGTTGGATTTATAATTTGAAGCATATGGAGACTTTAGAGAAAATGCCTTTCGAGGCTCAGCACAAAATATTCAAGAGACTGGCAGAAATAGCAGACTCAAAGACCCTGACAAAAGAAGAGCAGGAGAAATACGACAACAGCATGATGGTCATGTGGGACAATTATGCTGTATATAAGCATGCAGAGGAAAAAGGAATAATAAAAGGAGAAGCAAAAGGAAGAGTGGAAGGAAGAGCAGAAGGAAGAGCAGAAGGAGAAAAAGAAAAAGCCAAAGAAATCGCCCTCAAACTTCTTGCTTTAAACACACCAATTGACATCATTTTCCAATCCACAGGTTTATCTATAGAGGAAATCAAGAAATTAAAATCATAAGCGCATAGGAAGTGCAATGCTCACATTGGGCATTGCACTTTTTTATTTCATTACCACTCCCCTACTTCCAAAGAACAAGACTGTCTCGTAGATTCATCGAAGAGGAAGTGAACATAAAAGTATTCCTTATACGTAATCGTTTTCGTATAATTTTCTGAGGTTTACACCTTGTTATATATAGAATAATTGTAATTTTGCCATATAATAAATATAAGCCTAATTTATGAACAAGACTTTTTTCAAAAAAATGGTGCTTGCAGCACTTATGACATTACCCGTACTCGCAAAGGCACAGACTACTTTTGCGGGAATCAATGCTGAGCAAAATGCCCAGAACACTCCTGAAGGATGGACAGCAGTTGAGTTACCACAATTGCCAGCCATCACATCAGCAAATACATTTAACATCACTAACTACGGTGCCTCCATATCGGCAGCAGACAACACCAAAGCTATTCAGAAAGCACTGGATGCTGTTCCTACTACTGGCGGTATGGTAGTAATTCCTGCTGGTACATGGATGTTTGGCAGCACAGACCAGATGACAAGTAAGACCGAGGTACTCAGCATCAAGTCTAAGACCGTACTCCACCTTTGCGCAGGTGCCACCCTGAAGCTCGTGGAATATGGTAAGGCTCCTAACAACAAGACAGTATTCATCGGTTGTAAGAACAAGGGCAAGAATGTTACCGATGTTGTTATCGAGGGTGAAGGCGAGACTTCTATCATCGACGGCCAGGGCGCACGCTGGTGGCTGGCAAAAGAGCAAAGCGAGACCTTCAACCCTGGTGCGATGATACGCTTCGAACAGGGTCAGCGTTTCTTGCTCCGCAACTTCAAAATTCAGAATACTCCAGGTGTGAACATCACCATCAGTAATAGCGGTAAGGCAAGTCATGCTACTATTCATGGCGTAACCATCAGCGAACCTGCTTCAGAAGCAGGAAAGGGCAAGGCATCTCATAACACGGATGGTGTCTCTATCTGGGGTCCATACGTCAACATCTACAACTGTAATATCAGCAATGGTGACGATAATGTAGTTTGCGACAATGACGCACAGTACATCCATGTATGGAACTGCGACTTCGGAACAGGCCATGGTGCTTCTATCGGTAGCTATACTAAGAACATCAAGCATGTATGGTTCGATAACATCACCATGAATGGTACCACAGCTGGTATCCGTATGAAGACTGGTATCAATAGTGATGGTACTCTCCGTGGCGGTGGTGAGGAAGACTGGAAGTTTACTAACTTCACTATGACCAAGGTTAAGAACCCACTCTCTATCGACTGCTTCTACGACAAAAACTACAATAGCGATCCTGCGGTAGACAAGGCTAACGCAAGAACATTGGATAGCACTACCCCAACCTATAATGGTATTTATCTGCAGAATGTGAAGACAACAGATGTTTGCGATGGCAACGCTATCTTCTTTGTTGGTCGCCCAGAAAGCCACATCAAGAACGTGACACTCGACAACGTACAGATTTCTGCCAAGAAGGGTATCGATATCCGTTTCGTGGATAATCTCGTATTCAAGAATGGTTCTAAGATTACCGTAAGCAATGGTGCTATCTGGCTCAAGAAGTTTGACTCTACCTACGAGGATCAGTGCAATGCGACATCTACTGGTTCTTCCATTACAGACACAAAGGGTCCTTTCACCTTGAATTCAAAGACCCTAACTGATGGAACTGCAGGAACTTTCAGCAATGGTTTCTCTATCTCTAACGAGAATGGCAAGAAATACGACGTTGGCTCAGGAACTAACTACATCAAGTTTAGTGCTAACCAATATACCATCAACATTCCTGATGGTATTAAGATAGTCAAGATGGATATAGAGGGACGAAACAACTATGATACCGCTGATGCATACATTGGCGAGATTAATTGTGTAAACTATGATGCTACGACCTATATTTTTCCTAAGGATAAAAGCGTAAAGAAATACAGCATCAGCTTTGCAACACCTGTAGAACACACCCTCACCTTTACTCCTAAAGTGAAGCAATGTATATTGGCTATAACGCTCTACAGCGAAGCTTCCAGCAATATAGCTGGCGTGAGAGTTGACAACCAAGCAATGGCAGACAACAATATCTATGACCTCGGTGGCCGTGTAGTGGCACAGAATGGTTCCGAAGGTCTGAAGAAAGGTATCTATATCTTCAACAATAAAAAGTTTGTCGTGAAGTAACCAATGCTCATAACGGCAAGCTTATCACCTATCAATATAGAAGAAACAAAAAGGCAATCTGTTGTTTGACAGATTGCCTTTTTATGTTTATAGGAAATAATACAATTACTTCTTTTCTGCCGTTTCAGCCTTAGCAGCAGCTTTCTTAGCTGGGGTCTTCTTGGCTGCAGCAGGAGCTTTTGTTGCAGTCTTCTTAGCTGGAGCCTTCTTAGCTGCAGCAGGTTTCTCGGCACGGAGTTTTTCTGCCTCTTTCTCTATCTTCTCGAGCTTAGCCTGCAGACGGACAATCTCCTTGTCCTTTACCTCGATTTCCTCATCCTGATTCTTGATGGTGGTGAGAAGACCCTCCAACTGATCGTTATCCACATCAGAAGGATACAAGTCGTTGACACGATTGAGGAAGTCGCCAAGAATATTCATATAGTTGGTGAAAGCATCGAAAGGATCGCTGTAGATACCACGGTCAAGACCTACATTGCTTGGTTTGGTGGTCATGAAGCGGAAGTTGTTGCTTGCCTGCAGGTAATCCCAGTCCTGATTGATACGAGGATCGTTGGCAATGCGTACACGGTCGGCAACACTATAAAGTTTGTTGAAAGCCTCACGCTGCATAGAGTTACCCAACCATGTGCTGACATCGCGCTCCTCGTCTACCCAACTCAGGGTATCAGGAACATTCAACTCGCCTACCGATTTCATCTTCTTGCAAATCTCGATAGGAGTAGAGAAGGTGATGCCCTTCTCCTTGGCGCAAGCTGGCAGAGCCTTCAGGAACTCCAGAATGTTGCTTGACAAGGGCTGGGCAATACCGAGAGCAGACAGCTCCATGAAGATATTGATTACCTGCTCCTCTTGAGGCAGGGCAGCAATCTGATTGATATAGTTGTCGGCGAAGAGAGGATAGCCGTCCCAGTTGCTGTTGTTGAAACGCAGAGAGACATCATCGCTCAGGCGCACATCACGCAGCAAGAGCTTGAGCTTTGGAGCCAGGGCGCAGTTGTAAACATAGTGAGGAGACTTCCATCCCAACACATGCTTGGCACCCTCGGTAAGCATGCCGGCAAAACCCATCTGTGAAGCCTGCAAACCGATATCATCGCTATAGATGAGTGAAGAGTTGCGCAGCACCTGTGGCTTCTTGCCAAAGTACTCCTCCATCTTGGCAGCCTGACGCTGTACTTCGGCTTTAAAGCTCTCCTCGTTGACGAGAGATGCCAAGCCATGAGAATAAGGTTCGGCGAGGAACTCTACGCAACCAGTCTTGTTGAGATCCTGCAACTTCTCCAACACCTGAGGCGCATGTAGCTCCAACTGCTCCATACCCACACCAGAGATAGAGAAAGCCACCTTGAAATACTGTCCGTTGGCCTTGATCATATCCTCAAGAGCTGTGAGGGCAGGCATATAAGAACGCTCAGCAATATCACTGATATTACGCTCGTTCTCATAGTCATCGTAGTAATAATGGTCGGTACCGATATCGAAGAAACGATACCTCTTCAGATGGATAATCTGATGTATTTCGAAATATAAACAAATTGTCTTCATAAAAAATTAAAATTTGAACGTTTAACTTCACTCTTCACTTCACACCTACTTCCACCCCAGTGTCTTGAGGTAAAGGTCCTTGATGCGTGCTCCCACCTTCTCCCAGGTTATCTGGTCGACCTCATTTTTGCCTTCCACAGAAAGATAGTCGAAGAGACTCTCATTGTGGCAAATACTATAGATGGCATCAGCCAGAGCATGAATGTCCCAGTAGTCTACCTTGATACAGTTGGTCAGGATTTCACCACAACCACTCTGCTTGGAGATAATCGTAGGCGTGCCACACTGCATGGCCTCCAAAGGAGAGATACCAAAAGGCTCGCTCACCGAAGGCATGACATAGACATCAGAGTCTTTCAGGCACTCATACACCTGCTTGCCACGCATGAATCCCGGGAAGTGGAAACGGTCGGCAATGCCACGCTCTGCAGCGAGATAAATCATCTGATTCATCATATCACCGGAACCTGCCATACAGAAACGCACATTGCGAGTACGATGCAACACCATATTGGCAGCCTCGACAAAGTATTCCGGACCTTTCTGCATAGTGATACGACCTAAGAAGGTTACCACCTTCTCCTTGCCCTTATGGTCGGGACGAGGAATGTCCTGCCACTCCTGCTTCAATGGATAAACAGCATTGTGCATGGCAAAACACTTGCGTGGGTCCTGATGATACTGATTGATGACTGTCTGACGGGTAAGCTCTGACACACACATGATGCAATCGGCATTGTCCATACCATCCTTCTCGATAGAATAAACAGTAGGGTTCACCTTGCCACGGCTTCGGTCGAAGTCGGTGGCATGCACGTGGATGCACAGAGGCTTTCCACTCACCTTCTTGGCGTGGATACCTGCGGGGAAGGTAAGCCAGTCGTGAGCATGAATGATGTCGAACTCCTCAGAACGAGCCACCACTCCTGCAATGACAGAATAGTTATTGATTTCGTCGTGAAGGTTGGAAGGATATCCACCAGCAAAGCCCATACAGCCGAGGTCATTGACATTCATATAATTGAAGTCGGCATAGATATGATCACGATAACGGAAATAGTCATTAGGGTCCATGATGTTGCCCACACGCTGCTTCACATAGTCATAGTTGACATCGCGCCAGGCTATAGGCACACAGTTCATGGCTACAATTTTAGCGGCACTGCGGTCTTCATCACCAAAAGGATGAGGCAGACAGAGAGTGATATCCACATCGCCCTGGGCATGCAATCCCTGTGAGATACCAAAATTGGCAGTAGCCAAGCCACCAAATACATGAGGAGGATACTCCCATCCAAACATTAATACTTTCATATTGCAGTCCTCCTTATTTAATATTGATATTTTTCAAGTAGTTCGAGCGCACGCAGAATTTCTGCCACATTCATGGCAAAGGAGATAGCACCTCGCCCAGTAAATGGAGGGTTGCCATCGAAGAGCTCGCTGATAGTACCCAAACAATGGCATGACATCTCATCGTCATAGCCCACCATCTGGCGCTCAATGAAGCTCAGACGTGTACGCTTATACATCTTCAGACTTGCCTCCATATAGAAGCCACCCAGCCATGGCCATGCTGTACCCTGATGATAAGCATAGTCGCGTTGGCTCTGCGGACCTACATAGACAGGGTTGTATCCGCCACTCTTTGGCGAGAGTGAACGCAGGCCCTTAGGTGTAAGAAGCTCTCGGGTACAGATGTCGAGCACACGCTTCTTCTGGTCCTGCGACAATGGAGAGTAGTCGAAGGCTACAGGGAATATCATATTGGGACGAACACTCCAGTCGATCATCTTGCCGTCAACATAGTCGTAGAGATAACCATACTCATTGAGGAAAGTATCGAGGAACGACTGCTTGGCAAGTTCGGCTGCCTCGAGGAACTGCTGCTGATCTTTCTCCTTGCCTGCCAACTCGCACAGAGAAGCACAGAAGCAAAGGGCATTGTACCACAAGGCATTAAACTCGACGATGTATCCCGTACGAGGAACAACAGGATGCCCATTGGCAGTGGAGTTCATCCATGTCACAGCCTTGTCCTTGCCGTCGGTGTAAAGAAGTCCGTTGGGCATCAGCTTCAGGTTGGGGTGATGATTGCACTTCACGTACATCACTACGTCCTTGATAAACTTGCCGTACTTCTTGAGACAAGCTTCTTTTCCTTTCTCCTTGGCATACTGCTGCAAAGCCCATACTGCCCACAAAGGCACATCGGGCTGGTCAATCTCTGCAATATGTACGGTGACAGGCTTGCCCTCCATGAACTCGTAATATCCCTTCATAGCGGTCTTCATCACCAACTCGAAGTAGTCGTCTTCCTCGATGGAGAGTGTCAGACCAGGCAAAGAGATGAACGTGTCGCGGGCACGGCACTTGAACCAAGGATAACCTGCAATGATGTATCGGTCGTCGTTGCTTTCGCGACGATGGAACTGATGGGCTGCATTGACCAGACAATGGAAGAAATTGTCGCGTGGCGCACGCTCATTCACTTCCTTGTCGAAGAGTGCCTTCAGACTGCGCGATTTGATTTCGGATGTGGAAGCGGCAAAGACGATGGTCTCACCCTTCTTGATGTTCATCTCGAAATAGCCGGGAACATAGAGGTCCTCATTGGAAGCATAGCCGCGCTCCTGCTCCTTGGGATACTCCACACCACGATACCAGTCGGGCTGGAAGATGAAATTATTCTTCTTGGAGAACTGCATGAACAGGTCGGGATAACCGGCATACATACATGTCTTGATGCCATTGTCGACCTCAGCATAATCTCTTGAAGCAGTTGCATTCTCGTGAGTAAACTGTCTCACGCTGCGGAATGCAAGGAAAGGACGGAACCTCAGTGTAGTGGCAGAATGTCCATCCACTAAGGTGTAACGCAACAAAATACGATTCTCATAATGCTGGAACACCACTTCCTTCTTCAGAATGACGCCTCCCACACGATACAACGTGGTAGGAACCTTATCGCAATCGAATTCACGGATGTACTTGTGTCCCATCGGATTGTAGTTGTTGCCTTGATACTTGTGCAGTCCAAGATTGAATTCAGCGCCATGCTGAATCACCGTAACATCGAGCGAGCTCAGGAGCACATGGTTGTCATCGTCCAGTTCTGGAACCGGCACAACCAATAGACCATGATACTTGCGGGTATTACAGTCCACAATCGTAGAGCACGAATAAGCACCAGAGCGGTTGGTACGCAACAACTCCTTGGGCAATGACTCTTGAAGGTTAGTCATCAGGGCCTTTTCGAATTTTAGATAACTCATAGATCTATATTAAGGTTTTAGTTTTTAATACATTACTTTAGATTGGTTCAAAGGTAACGATTTTTTGTTGTATAACAAAGTTTTTTCGGATAAAAATAGTTGAAATTTTGCTTTATCATGTTTTTTTAGCCAAATCAACTTACTTTTTTGAGCAAAACAGCATGTTGACAACACCCAGACTGGCAGCCGTCAACCACTTTATACGAAAAAAGAGGAGCAAGTTGCCCGCTCCTCTTATCAGGCAGAAATCAGGAAATTGATGACCTCCTGCTCTACCGTTATCTTATAGCTACCCTTAGGGGTGTTCATCAGACGGCCATCCACACCGATGAGGGCATGCGAAGCCTCCTTCACCTCCACCTCACGGGTACGGTAAGGATGCACACTGCGATGGTTGAGAAACTTACCACGCACAAAGAGATAGAATCCCTCGAAGAGCTGTGTGATCTGCGGATGATACACCACCGACACATCGAGCAGTCCGTTATAGGGCACGGCGTTAGGTGTCTGCCCATATCCTGAGGCATTGCCTATGCACATGGTCATCACCCTGCGCTGTATCTCATCCTCATTGATCTTGACATGCATCTTGTAGTCGAGGCGCTGGAAAATCATGAGCACAAAAGAAGAGATGAACGAAAGTGTGCGGGAACCCAGGAAGTGATGGGTCTTGCGGCGCAGATTCATGATAGCGGCAATCAAGCCCACGTTGATGCAGTTCAGGAAGTAACGATGGCACTTCTCGTCGCGCTTGTTCGTATAACGGATACAGCCCAAGTCGATTTTCCTGATACGGCGCTGTTTCAGCCATTTGATGGTCTGCTCATAATCGCTGTCGGAGAATCCCCAGAAATGGGCGAAGTCGTTCATCATGCCATGAGGGATTACACCAAGGGCTATCCCTTCACGAGTAGCCTTGTCTACCTGCATCAGACAGTTGACGGCATCATTGAGTGCAGAGTCGCCTCCCACAATGACTATTGTCTTATAGCCATTGTTGATAAACATCTTCACCAACCGTTCCACACTTTTCTGGTTCTCACTCTGCACAAAGTCGTAGTCGACATGCTGCTGGCGCAACACCTTCTCTATCTTGAGCCAGCGTTTTCCTTCACGCCACCCGTTACGGGGGCAATAGAGCAATCCCCACTTGTTTTCATTAACCGCCATGATCTATATTTTGTTTTTTATATTTCAAGATTTACCTGTCCACATCGCCTGTCAGCTCGAATATCTGTTCCACCTTATCTGCCATGGGCTGCAAGGCGTCCACCCAATGTATGGTAAAGCCTCTGCGCTCCATGCCGCGGAACCATGTCATCTGTCGCTTGGCAAACTGATGTATGGCTATCTCCAAGCCTCGGAACATCTCGTCGTAGGATGTCTTACCTGTCGCATATTCTGTGACAAACTTGTATTCCAAGCCGTAGTATATCAAGTCTTCTGCAGGAATGCCCCTGTCGAGAAGCGATCTGATTTCATCGACCATACCTTCATCAAGGCGTTGCCTCAGTCGGCGTGTAATCTTCTCACGACGAGCCTCACGGTCGATGCTCACACCGATAATCAAGGAGTCAACCGATGGCAGCTCCCTCTCGGGCATGGGATGCTCGGCATTATAAGTCTCAATCTCTATGGCACGAATGGCACGCTGGGCTGTGTCGACATCGGTGCGGTTGTGCATATGCGAGCCGTTCCTTGCCTTGAGCTGTTGCAGCATCTCTGTAAGCTCAGCCAGGCTTTTGTCGGCAAGACGCTCACGAAGCACAGGGTTCTGAGGCACAGGCGAGAGATGATAGCCCTTGAGTACGGACTCAATATAAAGTCCCGTTCCGCCACAAAGGATGGGCAACCTCCCCCTTCTAAGAACATCCTGATAGGCATCATAGAAGTCTTGCTGATACTGAAAGAGGTTGTACTTGGTTCCTGGCTCGCAGATATCTATGAGATGATAGGGAATCTGCTTGTCCCCTACAGTATAGTCGGCCAGATCCTTACCCGTTCCTATATCCATTCCGCGATACACCTGTCGGCTGTCAGCACTGATAATCTCGGCTTCCATCCCGTCCATACGCGAAGGAAAGGCAGCAGCCAAGGCTGCAGCAAGACTGGTCTTTCCGCTTGCCGTAGGACCCAATATCGTTATCATCGTCTGTTTCATGGTGGCAAAGATACAAAAATTTCTGATATAGCTAAACAAAGAAAGCGAAAAAAAGAAGTTTAGCATCACTTAAAGACCCGAAATAAGGTTTCATACGGGTGTTAAACGCAAAAAAGCCTGGCATTTTGCAATGCCAGGCCTATAATATTGTTGAATATCGCTACTGCGGTATTACTTCAACTCAGCGAGGTACTTGATAGTACGAACCATCTGAGAAGTATAAGAGTTCTCATTGTCGTACCAAGAAACAACCTGTACCTGATATGTATCGTCGTCGATCTTGCTAACCATTGTCTGAGTAGCATCGAAGAGAGAACCGTAACGCATACCGATGATATCAGAAGATACGATCAGATCCTCGTTGTAACCGAAGCTCTCGTTAGAAGCAGCCTTCATAGCAGCGTTGATACCCTCAACAGTTACGTCCTTACCCTTAACAACAGCTACGAGGATAGTTGTAGAACCTGTTGGAGTTGGAACGCGCTGTGCAGAACCGATCAACTTACCGTTCAACTCAGGAATTACGAGACCGATAGCCTTAGCAGCACCTGTTGAGTTAGGAACGATGTTCTGAGCACCTGCACGTGAACGACGGAGGTCACCCTTACGCTGAGGACCGTCGAGAATCATCTGGTCACCTGTGTAAGCGTGGATAGTAGACATAATACCAGACTGGATAGCTGCGTACTTGTTCAAAGTGTCAGCCATAGGAGCCAAGCAGTTAGTTGTACAAGAAGCTGCAGAGATAACTGTATCGGCTGGAGTCAAAGTCTTGTGGTTTGTGTTGTAAACGATAGTAGGAAGATCGTTACCTGCAGGAGCAGAGATAACTACCTTCTTAGCACCTGCTGTAAGGTGAGCAGAAGCCTTCTCCTTAGATGTATAGAAACCAGTGCACTCGAGTACTACGTCAACACCAAGCTCACCCCAAGGAAGCTCAGCTGCGTTTGGCTTAGCATAGATAGTGATTTCCTTACCGTCAACGATGATAGAGTTGTCTGTTGCCTCTACAGTGTGCTTGCCCTCACCGTACTTGCCAGCGAAGCCACCCTGAGCTGTATCATACTTAAGAAGGTGAGCCAACATTTTTGGAGATGTAAGGTCGTTGATAGCAACTACCTCATAACCCTCTGCCTCAAACATCTGACGGAAAGCCAGACGACCGATACGGCCGAAGCCGTTAATAGCAACTTTTGTCATTTTGTTTAATATTTAAATTAATGGTTGAAAATAATTTTTACCTTAATAAGCCTCGAAGCACTTGCCAATGAGCTGAAACATTCAAAAAGCAATACTTTTGAGCAATTTTTTTTCTTATCGAGCGCAAAGTTACTAATTTTTTTCTAACTTTGCACACGAATTGAGTATTAAATTATTTAAAAAAGACTGCATGTTGCAGAATATCGTAGTCTTTTCATGCCTTAAGGGGCCATACTGACAACTCCATATTGCAAAATAAAAAGTATGAATGCGTGACTGCAGTTGCAGCAGCCCCTATATATAATAAGGTGTATATGTCAAACTTAAAATAATAAAAAGAAAAGATGAGTAAATTTCTGAGTGAATTCAAGCAATTCGCCATGCGTGGCAATGTGCTCGATATGGCTGTCGGTGTCATCATTGGTGGTGCCTTTGGCAAAATCGTCAGTTCGGTGGTAGACGATATCATCATGCCTCCTATAGGATGGATTATCGGTGGTGTCAACTTCTCGGAACTGAAGATTTCACTTCCTACCGTGGAAGTAGCCGGCGAGAAACTGCCTGCTGCCACCATCAACTATGGCAACTTCCTGCAGACCTGCCTCGACTTCTTCATCGTGGCTTTCTGTATCTTCATGCTGATCAAACTGGTCAACAAGTTTGCCAAGAAGAAGGAGGAAGAGCCCAAACCAGAGCCTAAGCCTACGGCAGAGGAAAAACTCCTTACCGAAATTCGCGACTTGTTGAAGAACAAGTAACATTCATATTCTATCGGGCGTGGGGCGGCAGAGTTTCGCTTTGACGAAAAGACTCTGCTGAACCTACGCTATTATTGCACCTTAGTGACGATGAAAGAGACATACCCGCTTTCATATTTTCACCGTCACCCAACAGTAACCAAAGAGATGAACAGCCAGCAAGCTACAGACAAGTTGACAAGAAAAGGCATCAAACCCACAGCCAACAGGATATTGGTGTACAAGGCTTTGCTCAGTCATTCTGCCCCGATGAGCCTTGGCGACATGGAAACCTTGATGCCATCGATGGACAAATCAAGCATATTCCGTACACTCACCTTGTTCTTGGAGCATGATGTGGTGCATGCCTTTGAGGACGGACGTGGCATACTCAACTACGAACTGTGCGAGGAAGAGGGCAAGTGCGACCATCATGACGGACATATCCACTTCTACTGCGAGACGTGCCAGCGCTCTTTCTGTCTGGACGACATCCATATTCCAAGTTTTGAACTGCCCGAAGGATTCTGTCCTCATTCCGTTTCCTTTGTCATCAAAGGCGAATGCCCCGAATGTAAGAGAAAAAAATCATCCCCACTCCATAGAACATAACAATACAAAGTCTTTCACCACACGGGTATATTCCTCATGATGATCGCGGTAAGCCATGGCATGTTCTGAGCCTTTGGCGATAAAAATAGCCTTGCGCCCTCTCTCCTTTGCATCGTACAGGGGGTGAAGCATGGCATAAGGCACAAAGGCATCCTTGTCGCCATGGATAAAGAGCATCGGTTTGGTACTCTTACGGACTTGGGATATCTGCTGAGCCTCAGCAAACGACCAGCCATACTTGTGCAGGCAGAGCGCGGAAGTGGTGTTCATCAAAGGGAAAGTTGGCAAGCCAAACTGGTCTTTGAGCTGAGCTGCAAACTCATCCCACACACTGGTATAACCGCAATCCTCCACAAAGCACTTCACATATCCCGGAGTCTTCTCGCCCGCAACAGCCATCGTAGTAGCTGCACCCATCGATATGCCATGAATCACCTGCCACGTATTCTTCACTTTTCGTTCTTTACTCTTCACTTTAAATATCTCATGGGCTACTTGCGACCATCTGATGACGTCCCATCGGTCGCTCCACCCCATTTGTATATGACTGCCCTCACTCTTGCCATGTCCATACAGATCGGGAAGGAGCACATTATACCCCATATCATGATTGTAGAGATAGGCGATGTGGAGCATTCCCTCGGCACGCACCTTGTAGCCATGAACCACAATGGCGGTTCTGCCGGTAGACTTGGGGGCATAGAGATAAAGGGCATGAGCCTTATAGCCCGAAGGCATCAGCAGGAAGGTGTCTTTCACGCAATGATGCTGATACACTGAGTCCATCCAGACCGAAATCCAGGGACATTCACTCTTTATTCTCGTCTTCCAATGCTCGGCTGTCATTCGTTCTTCCTTCGGATAGCTGAGCGAATAATCGAGCATATAGCTGCTTACTCCATACAAACTTGCTGCCACAAGCACAACAATGCCCAAGACTACACCTATTATTATATGAAACTTTCTTTTCTTCATATCTTCTCATCATTCGTTTTCCAATACTGCAAAATTACTCAAAATAACAAAAAGAACAAAACATAAAAGCATATTTTAACTGAACTTTCACAAATGCCATACTTGTGTCAGCAGCCTTGAATTCCAATAAAACGTTCACTTAATACTGAGAAAATCTTTCTCTTATACTATATAAATGTTCTGTTTATCCCATAAAAGTTCTATTCAAAGCCTTTGAATGTGTGTTCAAAGCCTTTGAATGTGCGTTCAGAGCCTTTGAATGTACGTTCAGAGGCTTTGAACGGAGATTTCATTAGAGAGAAAAAACAATTTTATCACTATCTGAAGACATTTGTTGTGGTAACAAAGTAACCACTTGTGGCAGTAGGGGATGCTGAACAGTTGGAAATTCAACAAGAAGATAAATTGTCAGACAAATGTCAGACTATTTTTTGGGCACATTCAAGCCTTTGTCATACTTTTGCAGTCATCAAACATTCAAAGCAACAGTTTACCCATAAAAAAGCAAACGTATGAAAAAGATTTTCTTCATCATCATCGCAGTCATCGTCATCATCTTATTTTTCAATATGTATGGCACCTTTGCTTACCAAAGCAATCAGTCGAAACCGTACATAGACTTCAAGAAAAAGATAGACATCAGTCAGCTGTTCGATTATCGCGACCCTACCTATGGCTACACCATCAGCTATCCCGATTTCTTCGAACATGAGGACACATCGCTCAGCAACTATCAAAGCTATGCCAGGTTCAGCTATACCGACCGCACCAATGTGGTGTTGGAAAGTTATGTAACGAAGAATCATTGCACATCATTACAGACATGTGCCGACTCGTTGGCGACAAAGCTTCATGCCACAAAAACTATGAACAGGGACTCATCATTTCTGCTTGCAGGTCTGGTATACGAAAACGGAGTACGCATGAAGGGTTACAGTCATTACGACAAATTCATCAAGAGTGGCAAACTCCTCTTCGTCTACTCGCTCACCTATCCCGACGATTACAAACCTGCCATGTCTAAACTGTTCCATCTGATAGAAAACTGGAAAATCGTCGGGGCATATTGATGTTTTTCGGCAACAAGATGTCGTTTACACAAAAAAACTTTGTACATTTGCAACTCATAAAGACAAACCTTCCCTTTATAAAGACAATATGGCAAAGAAAGCAATCGTTATGGGTGCCACATCGGGCATCGGAATGGAAGTGGCAAAACTGCTTGCCGCCAAAGGATGGCAAGTGGGTATAGCCGGTAGAAGAACAGAAAGGCTACAGGCACTGATGACTGACGGCATCGCCTGCTATCAGCAGATAGATGTCACATCAGCCGATGCTCCTACCCAACTACAGCAACTCATCGATAAGTTGGGAGGTATGGATCTATACTTCCATAGTTCGGGTATAGGTTGGCAAAACAACCTGCTCGATATAGAGAAAGAACTGAAGACGGTGGAAACGAACGGAATGGGATTCACAAGAATGGTAGACACCGCATTCAACTGGTTTGCTGCCCACGTCCGGGAAAAAGAGAGGAAACACAACTATCGCATTGCCTGCATCACATCCATAGCAGGAACAAAAGGACTTGGTGCTGCCCCAGCCTATTCTGCCACCAAACGATTCCAAAACCACTACTTGGAATGCCTTGCCCAGCAAGCACGTATGCGCCAGCTTCCCATCTCGATAACAGACCTACGGCCAGGATTTGTGGCAACCGACCTGATTGCAGGCAGCAAATATCCGCTACAGCTAAGAGCAGAAGAAGTGGCAAGGCACATCGTACATGCCATTGAGAAAGGGAAAGAAGTAAAAGTCATAGACTGGCGGTACGCCATCCTCGTCTTCTTCTGGCGTCACATACCAAGATGGCTGTGGACAAGGTTGAAAATCTCTCAATAATATGGGTCAAAAAAATCTCTCCTTCAGGCATGATACCCGAAGGAGGGATTTATAGTATAGATAGCAGGAATCTGCTTTTCTAATCTTTACCCGCGAAGAAATCATCACGGGGAGAAAGCCTTACTCCCACTCGATTGTCGAAGGTGGTTTTGAAGAGATGTCGTAGCAAACGCGGTTCACACCCTTCACCTTGTTAATAATCTCGTTGCTAACCTTTGCCATGAAGTCGTAAGGCAGATGTGCCCAGTCGGCTGTCATCGCATCGGTACTGGTCACAGCACGCAGAGCCACAGGATGCTCGTATGTACGCTCGTCACCCATCACTCCTACCGAACGGACAGTAGAAAGCAATACGGTACCTGCCTGCCAGATCTGGTCGTAGAGAGAAACCTCTATCTCACCATTCTGCATGTCGGCAGGAACACCAGCAGCCAATACACGGCGGGCTTCCTCACCACTCAACTTCACCTTGTACTCACGCAAGCCGCGGATATAGATATCATCGGCATCCTGAAGAATACGCACCTTCTCGGGAGTAATATCACCCAGAATACGTACTGCCAAACCAGGACCTGGGAAAGGATGACGGGTAATCAGATGCTCAGGCATTCCCATAGAACGGCCAACACGACGAACCTCATCCTTGAACAACCACTTCAATGGCTCGCACAACTGAAGGTTCATCTCCTTAGGAAGACCACCCACATTGTGATGGCTCTTGATGACCTTACCTGTAATATTCAAGCTCTCGATACGGTCGGGATAGATAGTTCCCTGTGCCAACCACTTGGCTCCGGTCTGCTTCTTAGCCTCAGCATTGAATACCTCCACAAAGTCGCGGCCTATAATCTTGCGCTTCTGCTCAGGATCGGTCACACCAGCCAGGTCGGCAAAGAACTTCTCGGATGCATCCACACCAATCACGTTCAGACCCAAGCACTTGTAATCCTCCATCACATCCCGGAACTCGTTCTTGCGAAGCATACCGTGATCTACGAAGATACAAGTAAGATTCTTGCCAATGGCCTTGTTCAAAAGAACGGCAGCCACACTGGAGTCGACACCACCAGAAAGGCCAAGGATCACCTTGTCATCACCCAGCTGTGCCTTCAGCTCTGCCACTGTAGTCTCTACGAAAGAGTCAGCACTCCAGTCCTGCTTGCTGCCACAGATATCTACCACAAAGTTCTTCAGCAACTGTGTACCCTGCAAAGAGTGGAACACCTCTGGATGGAACTGAACAGCCCATACAGGCTGCTTGGTAGAAGCATATGCTGCAAACTTGACATTCGCTGTAGAAGCGATGCACTTATAATCCTCAGGGATGGCTGTGATGGTATCACCATGACTCATCCAAACCTGAGAGTTCTCTACAAATCCCTTGAAAAGAGGATTGGTGGCATCAAACTGCTCCAAGTTGGCACGGCCATACTCACGGCTGTCAGCAGCCTCTACCTTTCCACCCTGGGCATAAGAGAGATACTGAGCGCCATAGCAAATGCCGAGCACAGGAATGCGACCAATAAACTGGCTCAGATCTACCTTGAAAGCTTCCTGATCATGAACGGAGTAAGGACTACCGCTCAGGATGACACCAATCACAGATGGGTCGTCCTTAGGAAACTTGTTGTAAGGCATAATCTCGCAGAAGGTATCAAGCTCACGTACACGACGGCCTATCAGCTGTGTGGTCTGTGAACCGAAATCCAAAATAATAATCTTCTGTTGCATAATATATTAAACTTTAAATTTTTAACATTGACATAAAAACGCCTCTGCCTCTTTCAGCGTTTCCTGCTTTCCCACATCCATCAGTCTGAGGTCGTTCTTCACATATCCCTCAATGCGTACTTTGTCGCAATGCTTCAGATAGAAATCCATGATGGGGAATTTGTCCGGCTCTTCCTCCATCAGCGGGAAGATGAATGGTGCTACCATGTGGATGCCCGAGAAGGCATACATCTTACACTTGGCAGGATCGAGATGTGGATAAGGGCTCTTCACCTCACCTGTCTCGATGTTCGTCCACCCCACCAACCGCATACTGTCATCGAAGAGAAGATAACGTTTTGTCTTGCGTTCGCTCACCAACAGGCGGGCTGCAAGAGGCTTTACCTCCGGTGAGGCTTCCTGCGACTCTTCTGTAAGGTCCTTCGTCTCTATCTGATAGAACTTTCCCAAATCCACATTGCTCAATATATCCACATTGTGAATAAGGACGGGCTCATGCGCATCGAAGAGCGGCCATGCCTTTCTGATACCTCCACCTGTCTCGAGCAGTTTGTCCGTCTCGTCGCTGATACGGATATCCATACCGAAGTTGTCGTTATCGCGTAGGTAATCAATAATCTGACTGGAAAAATGATGAACGTTCACTACAATGCGAGTGAAACCAGCATCTTTCAACCGAAAGATGACACGTTTGAGCAAAGGTTCTCCTCCCACACTTACCAAAGCTTTCGGAATGCGGTCGGTAAGTGGCTTGAGGCGAGTGCCCAGACCTGCAGCGAAAATCATTGCTTGCATCATTATAGCTATCTATTAATGTGCGTGCAAATTTACTAACTTTTTACGAAATAGCCAAATTTGCACGCCATTAATTGATTACAAAAGAAAAACTTATTCTGCAGGAAGCACTTGCTCTATCTGCTGTTCGCGATGACAGATTCTCACCTCAACACCGAACTTCTCATGAATATGCTCGGCAAGATGCTGGGCTGAATAGACACTACGGTGCTGACCGCCTGTACAGCCGAAGCAGAACATCAGAGAGGTGAAGCCTCGCTGAATATATCGGTTGACATGATGGTCGGCAAGGCGATAAACACTATCGAGGAAGGTCAGTATCTCGCCATCATCCTCCAAGAATCGGATGACTGGCTCGTCGAGACCCGTCAGTTTCTTGTATGGCTCGTATCGGCCGGGGTTATGGGTGCTGCGACAATCGAAGACATAACCGCCTCCATTGCCTGATGGGTCTTCGGGAACACCTTTCCTATAGGAGAAGCTGAACACCCTTACCACCAAAGGTCCCTTGCCATCATACTTGGAGAAGGTGGCAGGACCATCCTGCGGATGCGAAGTGTAGATATTGGTATCGGCTGTGCGATAACCATCAGCACGGTTGACAGCCGACTTCTCTATGCGGGTAAACTGCGGCAGCTCGGTAAGGCGGCGAAGCATATCCATCATATAAGGATAAGGGAACACCTTATCGCCCATTTTCAGCAGATCACGAAGATTCTGAATGGCAGGAGGAATACTGTCAAGGAAATGCTTCTTGCGCTCAAAGTATCCACGGAAACCATAGGCACCCAACACCTGCAACGTACGGAAGAGGACAAAAAGACTCAGACGGTTGACAAAATGACGGACAGAAGGAACCTCAGTATAGTTCTTCAGCGACTGGTAATATTCCCATACGAGTTCACGTCGCAACTTGAAAGGATACTTTGCCGATGCCTGCCAGAGGAAAGAAGCCAAATCGTAGTAGAAAGGTCCTTTACGCCCACCCTGGAAATCAATAAAGTACGGATTGCCATTTTCGTCAAGCATTATGTTGCGAGCCTGAAAATCTCGATATAGGAAACAGTCCATCTGTTCGGAAGTCAGGTCTTTGGCAAAAAGGCGGAAATTAGCTTCCAACTTCAACTCATGGAAATCAAGGTCGGTGGGTTTCAGGAAACAGTACTTGAAGTAATTCAAGTCGAAAAGTACGCTGTCAATATCAAACTCGGGCTGAGGATAGCAGTTGTTCCAATCCATTCCACGTGCTCCTCGGAGCTGAATGTTGGGCAACTCGCGAATGGTTCTCTTCAGAAGTTCCTTTTCCTTTTGGTTGTATCTTCCGCCAGCTTCACGTCCACCCTTGATGGCATCAAAGAGCGACACATCGCCCAAGTCGGTCTGCAGATAGCGCGACTCATCATCGCTGACAGCCAGGACCTTAGGCACAGGCAACTTTCGGAGCGTAAAGTGACGTGACATATAGATGAAAGCATGATTCTCATCTCGACTCGTTCCGATGACACCAACGACGCTGCTGCCGTCCTGCTTGACAAATCGGAAATACTGCCTGTTGCTTCCCTGACCAGGCAACTTGACCACACTTGCAGGCTCCTCGCCTGCCCAAGAACTATAAAGGTTGACTAACTGTTCCACTCTTTACTTCATTTAAAAATCTACTATTCTTCGTTTTCCTGATTCATCTTTCGACGTTTCAGCCAGTTATCTATCTGCTGAGCGAAGTTATCGCCCACAAACAAGATGAGCAACACACCAAGTGTAGCAAGGAAAGAATTGAGCGCCGTCATTCCCAACCCTACCTTGGTAATATAAATCAGTCCACCGATAACAATCAGGAAGACCAATGCTTTTTTTCTGTCAAAATTCATTTTCATGCTGCAAAGATAACACAATAGGATGAAACTACAAAGAGAAAAAGACAAAAAAAATCGGATGTCTCACGACAACCGATTTTCAAAAACAAACTACTTAAAAACTAATCTACTAAAACAAATCAAAAAAATATCTTCATCGACCTCACGGTCGGTATTACCTTTTCTTTTCGCTTGCAAAGTTACAAAAAAAGCGTATTAGCACCAAACAATTTTGCGATTTTTTGCATATCAATTGCTAAAAAAACAAAAAAATAGGGATAATTCACTGAGAATCACCCCTATTTGTTATATTTAGGTTGCAAAAACGCACTCTATTACATCATGCCGCCCATACCTGGAGCTGCAGCAGGTGCAGCTGGAGCTGGCTCTGGTTTATCAACCAATACGCACTCTGTTGTCAGGAACAGACCTGCGATAGAAGCTGCGTTCTCCAAAGCAACACGCTCAACCTTAGCAGGATCTACGATACCAGCCTGACGCATATCCTCGTAAACATCCTTGCGGGCATTGTAACCGAAGTCACCCTCGCCCTCGCGAACCTTGTTGACGACTACAGAACCCTCGCCACCAGCATTGGCTACAATCTGACGGAGAGGCTCCTCAATAGCACGCTCTACGATGCGGATACCTGTTGTCTCATCAGCGTTGTCACCCTTCATATCCTTCAAAGCCTCGAGAGCACGGATATAAGTAGTACCACCACCAGCAACGATACCTTCCTCGATAGCTGCACGGGTAGCGCAGAGAGCATCGTCAACACGATCCTTCTTCTCCTTCATCTCTACCTCAGAGTTAGCACCTACGTAGAGAACAGCAACACCACCAGCGAGCTTAGCCAAACGCTCCTGAAGCTTCTCCTTATCGTATGAAGACTTGGTGTTCTCAATCTCGTTCTTGATCTGAGCTACACGATCCTGGATATTAGCCTTCTCACCATGACCGTTTACGATAGTTGTATTGTCCTTGGTAACAGTAACCTTGTCAGCAGAACCCAGCATTTCCAATGTTGCCTGCTCCAACTTCAAGCCCTTCTCCTCAGAAATGACAACACCGCCAGTCAATACAGCGATATCCTCCAACATAGCCTTGCGACGGTCGCCGAAACCTGGAGCCTTTACAGCACAGATCTTCAAACCGCCACGCAAACGGTTAACAACCAATGTTGTCAAAGCCTCAGAATCAACATCCTCAGCGATTACCAACAAAGGACGACCGCTCTCAGCTGCTGGCTGGAGAATTGGCAAGAACTCCTTCAGGTTAGAAATTTTCTTATCGTAAAGAAGGATGTATGGATTATCCATTACACATTCCATCTTGTCTGCGTCAGTCATAAAGTAACCGCTCAAGTAACCACGGTCGAACTGCATACCCTCAACAACACCGATATTGGTATCACGGCTCTTGCTCTCCTCGATAGTGATGACACCATCCTTAGAAACCTTGCGCATTGCGTCAGCCAAGAGCTTACCAATCTCAGCATCATTGTTGGCAGAAACAGTAGCCACCTGCTCAATCTTATCGTAGTTGTCGTCTACCTGTTCAGCATGTTCCTTGATGAAGGCAACAACAGCAGCCACAGCCTTGTCGATACCACGCTTCAAGTCCATTGGGTTTGCACCTGCAGTAACGTTCTTCAAGCCCTCTGTTACGATAGCCTGAGTCAGGATAGTAGCAGTTGTTGTACCATCACCGGCATCATCACCAGTCTTGCTGGCAACGCTCTTAACAAGCTGAGCACCAGTATTTTCGAATTTATTCTCTAACTCTACTTCCTTAGCCACGGTAACACCATCCTTAGTAATCTGAGGAGCACCAAACTTCTTTTCGATTACCACGTTGCGGCCCTTAGGACCGAGAGTTACCTTTACTGCATTTGCCAACTGATCAACACCCTTCTTCAAGAGGTCGCGGGCATCCATATTATATTTAATATCCTTAGCCATAATATATTCTTTCTAATAATGTTTAAATATCGCAAAAAGTATTTTTTACTTTTTTACCTTTTTACCTTTAAGAATTACTCTTCTACCACAGCGAGAACGTCGCTCTGGCGCATCATCATATACTTAGTACCATCAAACTCAAGTTCAGTACCAGCATACTTTCCATAGAGAACAGTATCGCCCTCCTTGAGAATCATCTCTTCATCCTTGGTACCCTTACCTGTTGCAACGACCTTACCACGCTGTGGTTTCTCCTTTGCTGTATCAGGGATAATGATTCCACCTACTTTTTCTTCAGCTGGTGCAGGAAGTACCAGCACTCTATCTGCTAATGGTTTAATATTCATGATTCTTATATTTTAATTTGTTATTACTTCTATCTTTCGTCTTCACTTCAGCCTATTCGGGCATACGCCAGACACCCTCACCCTATACGAAAAGCGTGCCAAAGCATCAAAACTGACACTTTGGCACGCTCACAACTACACATCTACTGACATTTCTGTCAGCCTTTACCTAAAAATGCTGAAGCCACCCGTTGGTTTCTTGGGTAGATAACAAGTGAGTTCACTCTGTCCATCCGTACTGTTCTTCAATACGAACTTCCTTGCTGTGATAAGCATTTTTTGTTAACACAACGTTATATTTTCATCATTTTTCGGTGTTTTTGTACAATTCTCTTTGTCATTTGTTACTTTTTTACTATATTTGCAGAAAAATAAATCGGTATCAACGTAATATAGACAGAATTATGAAGCAATTTTTCAAGAATGTAGCCGCTACCATCGTAGGTATCTTCGGATTCGGAATCATCATGGTGATTCTCGCCGTCATCACATTCATTGGTATGATGTGCAACAGCAGCAAGACTCCTTCACTGAAAGACAACTCTGTGATGGTGATGAAGCTGCAAGGTCAGATCAGTGATCAGGCAAACGACGACTGGTTGGGACAGCTCACCGGTAACCAATATAACAACCTTGGCATGAACAATATCCTCTCAGCCATCAAGAAGGCAAAACAGGAGGATAAGGTGAAGGGTATCTATCTGGAAACGGGTGTTCTGAGTACAGACTACGCTACATTGCAGGAAATCCGCAACGCTCTTGCCGATTTCAGGAAGAGCGGCAAGTGGATCATTGCCTATGGTGATGCCATGACCCAAGGTGGATATTACCTAGCTTCGGTTGCCAACAAGGTATATGTGAACCCGGAAGGTTCGGTAGATTGGCACGGTATTGCCTCACAGACACAATATATAAAAGATGTGGCTGCCAAATTTGGCGTTCACTTCACCATTGTAAAGGTGGGCAAATACAAGAGCTTCACCGAGATGTACACAGAGGACAAGATGAGCGATGCCAACCGCGAACAGGTTACCCGATATATCGGAGGTCTCTGGAATCAGATTCTGGCAGATGTCAGCAAGAGCCGAAACATTTCCAAGGATTCCCTGAATCGCTATGCAGACGGACTTATGGCATTCGATGATACCAAGCTCTTGAAATCCAGAAAGATGGTAGATGGATTCTGCTATTATGATGAAATCAGAGACGTAATAAAGAAACAGCTCGGTCTGAAAAACGATGAGAAGATTTGTCAGGTATCTATGAGTGATGTAAATGCAGCCGTAGATGACAGTAACCTTCTTGGCGACCAGATTGCCGTATATTATTGCCAGGGAGAAATCGTAAGAGTAGCAACTCCAGGCGCATTCGGCAGCGAGCAGCAGATTGTGAGCAACGACGTGATCCAGGATCTGCAGGATCTGAGCAACGACAAGAACATCAAGGCTGTGGTACTCCGCATCAACTCAGGTGGTGGCGATGCCTATGCCTCAGAACAGATTTGGCGTGCAGTCAGTCAGCTCAACAAGAAGAAACCAGTAGTGGTATCCATGGGTGGCATGGCTGCTTCGGGTGCATATTATATGAGCATGGGTGCCAGCTATATCATGGCTCAGCCAACAACACTGACGGGTAGCATCGGTATCTTCGGTGCCTTGCCAGACATCAGTGATCTGATGACCAAGAAGCTGGGATTCAAATATGACGAGGTAAAGACCAACCGCAACAGTGCCTACGGCAGTGCCGGCAGTGCCCGTCCTTGGAGTGCAGAAGAAATCGGCCATCTCCAGGCTTATGTTAACCGTGGCTACGGTCTCTTCCGCCAGCGTGTGGCTGATGGCAGAAAGATGAAGACCGAAGAAGTGGAGAAGATTGCACAAGGAAGAGTATGGCTCGGAACCGACGCCAAGAGCATCAAACTGATTGACGGTTTTGGCAGTCTCGATGACGCTGTTGCCAAGGCAGCTCAACTTGCCAAGGTTTCCGATTACGGAACCACAGAGTATCCTATGCCTGCAGACTGGATAGACCAGCTTTTAGACGGACTGTCAGGCAGCGGCGGCAACTATCTCGATGAGCAGTTACGACTCACACTGGGTGACCTCTACCAACCATTTATGATGATTCGCAACATCAAGGAGAAAGAACCAGTGCAGGCAGCAATGCCATTCGTACTGAATATACATTAATATATATAATAAGGTATAAAAAAGGAGTGAGGAAATGAGAACAGAAGGAGATCTGATAAAGATCAACGATTGGCTGCTACCGCTCAGTTGGATATACGGCAGCATCGTAAGATTCCGCAACTGGCTCTTCGACATCGGATTGAAGAAGAGCCGCGACTTCTCGATTCCCGTCATCTCGGTGGGCAATATCACCGTGGGCGGTTCGGGAAAGACCCCGCATGTGGAATACTTGATTCGCCTCTTGCATGACAAGGTGAAAATTGCCGTGCTGTCACGTGGATACAAACGCAAGAGCCACGGATATGTACTTGCAGATGAAAATACAGAAATGTCGGATATAGGTGATGAGCCATTCCAGATGCACCAGAAGTTTTCTGATATCTACGTAGCGGTAGATGCCAAACGAGTAAGAGGCATCAACAACCTGCAAAGCAACGAAGAGACCAAGGATGTAGATGTGGTATTGCTTGATGATGCCTTCCAGCATCGCTATGTCAAACCAGGCATCAATATCCTTCTGGTAGATTACCATCGTCTCATCATCTACGACAAGATGCTACCAGCAGGAAGACTGCGCGAACCATTGAGCGGAAAGAGCCGTGCCGACATCGTGATTATCACCAAATGTCCAAAGGATCTGAAACCAATGGAGTTTCGTGTACTCACCAAGGCTATGGATCTCTATCCATTCCAGAAACTCTACTTCACCTGCATCGACTACGATACACTGAAGGGTGTTTTCACAGGAAAAGAACTGAAAGATCCAAAAGACTATCACGTGCTTCTGCTCACCGGCATTGCATCTCCAAAACAGATGGAGCACGACCTGAAACCGATGGTCAAGGAGATGAAGTCTCTCTCTTTCGGCGACCATCACCGCTTCAAGAACAAAGACATTGACCGCATCAATGAGGCATTCGAAGCCTTGCCGGAACCACGCATCATCATCACAACAGAAAAGGATGCCGTGAGACTGAGAGAGGCTGAAGGACTCTACGAGAGTGTGAAAGAAAGCATGTACGAATTGCCTATCAAGGTAAGCTTCATGCTTGACCAAAAAGATAATTTTAACGAAAAGATAATAAGCTATGTACGAAAAAATTCAAGAAACAGCATCCTGGCTAAGAGAAAGGATGAGCACAAGTCCGAAGACTGCAATCATTCTGGGAACAGGTCTCGGACAATTAGCTTCAGAAATAACTGATAGTTACGAATTCCCATATAGTGAAATTCCTAACTTCCCGGTATCTACCGTAGAAGGACATGCAGGCAAGCTCATCTTCGGAAAGCTGGGCGGAAAGGACATCATGGCGATGGAAGGCAGATTCCACTTCTATGAGGGATATAATATGAAGGAAGTAACATTCCCAGAGCGCGTGATGTTCGAGTTGGGCATCGAGACCCTCTTCGTAAGCAATGCCTCTGGCGGCATGAACCCTAAGTTCCAGATCGGTGACCTGATGGTTATCGACGACCACATCAACTTCTTCCCAGAGCATCCATTGCGTGGCAAGAACTTCCCTACCGGTCCTCGCTTCCCAGATATGCACGAGGCATACGACAAGCAACTCCGTAATCTTGCCGACGAGATTGCCAAGGAGAAGGGTATTCCTGTTCAGCATGGTGTATATGTGGGCGTCCAGGGTCCTACCTTCGAGACTCCGGCAGAATACCGTATGTATCGTACCCTGGGTGGTGACGCCGTAGGCATGAGCACCGTTCCTGAGGTAATCGTGGCCCGCCATTGCGGCATCAAGGTATTCGGCATCAGCATCATCACCGACCTCGGCGGCTTCGACGTTCCTGTAGAGGTAAGCCATGAGGAGGTACAGATTGCTGCCAATGCTGCTCAGCCTAAGATGACTGAGATTATGCGAGAAATGATTCGCAGATCATAATTATTAATTATAAATTATAAATTATAAATTATCTTGGATATAGCTAAGTTGGGTGAGTTTGGACTGATAGACCATCTCACCAAAGGATATGAAAACAAGAATGCCTCTACTGTTTATGGCGTAGGCGATGACTGTGCGGTGATGCACTATCCCGACAAGGAGGTGCTGATGACTACCGACATGCTGATGGAAGGTGTACATTTCGACCTGACCTATATTGATATGCAGCACCTGGGTTACAAGAGTGCCATGGTCAATATCAGCGACATCTTCGCCATGAACGGAACGCCACGCCAGATGGTGGTAAGCATTGCACTGAGCAAGCGCTTCAAGGTAGAAGACCTTGATGAATTCTACAGAGGCCTGCGTATGGCTTGCGATAAGTTTGGCGTTGACATCGTAGGTGGCGACACCACTTCCTCACTCACCGGTCTTGCCATCAGCATCACCTGCATTGGCGAGGCTGCAAAGGAAGACATCGTATATCGCAGCGGTGCCAAGGAAACAGACCTCATCTGTGTAACCGGCGACCTGGGTGCTGCCTATATGGGTCTGCAGCTCCTGGAACGCGAAAAGGCTGTATATTACGGACAGGTAGAAGACATCCGCAAGAAGATGGCAGAGGCAAAAGCGCAGGGTGACGACCAGAAGTTGGCAGCCCTCAACAAAGACTTGCAGGAAATGCGTAACTTCCAGCCAGACTTCGCCGGCAAGGAATACCTGCTGCAGCGTCAGCTCCAGCCAGAAGCTCGCGGCGACATCATAGCCCAGCTCCGTGAGGCAGGCATCCGCCCTACCGCTATGATGGATATCAGCGACGGCTTGAGCAGCGAGTTGATGCACATCTGCGAACAGAGCAACTGCGGCTGTCGTGTCTATGAGAAGAATATCCCTATCGACTACCAGACAGCAGTTCAGGCAGAGGAATTCAACATGAACCTCACTACCTGTGCCATGAATGGTGGCGAAGACTATGAGCTTCTCTTTACCGTTCCTATCGGCGACCATGCCAAGATTGAGGAAATGGAAGGCGTGAAACAGATTGGTTACATCACCAAGGAGAGCCTCGGCAAGTTCCTCATTACCCGCGATGGTCAGGAATTCGAACTCAAGGCGCAGCACCGCATGACCTCCTTCAGCACCCTGTCCTCCTCCAGAGCCTCAAACAGTGCCATAAACTGCCACCAATGCAGGCTCTTTCGGCTTAAATCAATGCCGTACTGCGTCAGAAACGCCCCATAAATCAGCCCTGCGTCATGGGCGAAGGAATAAATCGGCGGCTGCGCTGCACCCTCGCCCTTGGCACGTCCTTCCTGCTCCTGCCTGCCGCAGCCCCAGAAATAGCACAGTCGCTCTACCGCCTCCTCCAGCGGTTCGGGGATACAGCCATAAAACAGCTTCAACGCCCGTTCCGCCTTCTCCTCGTCCGTCAGCTCCTCGGAGGAAAAAATCTCCTCCAATCTCAGCATTGCCCGAAAATCAGAGGAGATGTGATATTCCCTGCCGCCAATCAAAAAAGAGTCAGGCAAATTTCCTGTCAGCAGTTCTTTCATTTCTTTCTTCTTTCCGCGCGTTCTCTGGCTCTGCGTGCGGCTCTGTTTTCAACCGCCGCCTGTGCCATGGGGGCAGAGGGCTGTGTGCTTCGGGGGACAGGCTTCTTGTAGCTGTTTGCCCGTTCTGCGTGGTAGGTCTGCACCTCTTGGGAAATATACATCACCAGATCCAGACAATCATAAATATCCACATCCCTCTCCGCCGTAATGGCATCGACCATATCCTCGCCCAGAAGGTCATCCAGAATGT